>Ga0172379_10001434_pt1 | contig 47280 bp, 34 predicted proteins | sample GrowelOW334metaG_FD_119756 | JGI IMG/M metagenome (GOLD analysis project Ga0172379, IMG submission 119756) | Groundwater microbial communities from an aquifer near a municipal landfill in Southern Ontario, Canada - Groundwater well OW334 metaG | ecosystem: Environmental > Aquatic > Deep...
GCGTAAAGGAAGGCTTCCATGAAAATACGCCAGTGACAGTATCAATGTTCATTCCCGGCTGAATGGAAGAAATATAATATCGTACGACATCCCCGTCCGGATCGAGAGCATCTGTATCAAACGCCAGTAGTTGATTTTCGTTGATCGTAGTATCGTTGATGAATTTGACGAACTGCGGCTTTTGATTCACATTCACTACTGTAATCACCGCACTGTCCCGCACCACACCGTCCGGATGATAATCGCCGACGTCGTAAATTACTTTATGAACGCCTGCCTGTGTAAGGCCGGGTGTCCAGGCGAATAATCCCTTCCCTGTCATCGTCATGCCGGGAGAACCGCTAAAGATGCCGAACAGCAACGAATCGTCATCGGCGTCTGTCGCCTGTACTTGAAATTGATATAAACTATTTTCTGGAATCGTTACACTGGGAATCTTCGCTGTAAAGACCGGGGCGGTGTTGGCTGCGATAACGGTAATATGTCCCGTGTTCTGTACGAATGTCCTATTCGTCGATCCGGTCTCATTCAATATCATTTGTGAAAGTGTTATCGGTTGAACAACATTATTTTTTGCCTTAAACCGAAGTTTAATAAAAATCCCATTCCCGGTGAACGGCGTCGGTGAGGAAAGTGCAATTCGAAGCCCGGCGGAATCTTTTTGTTGAGGATCCGTCCCGTCTGTAATCGTTCCGGTCGTGATACTGCCAAGGAAGTGTAACTTTGTCGTATCATAATTCACTGTGAACTGAGCAGCGATAATAGACTGTCCCGTTAACGAACTTACGCTGATAGGATAATCGATGGAATCGTTCGCCACAACGGTCGTATCCGGAAGCGTGAATCGAACGTCGTGCACCAGTATGCTATCTGTGCCGTCGAAACCATTCACATCCGTGGCGGAAAACGCGGCATAACCGGATGTTTTCGCGGACAATATTCCGGTGATAGAATCAATCACGGCAATACTTGTGTCAGACAAGAATTTCCACCGATACGGATTTGTTCCTCCAGATGCTATCAATTGCACTGATTCGGTGCGGATCAGGTTCGTTGGTTTGCCGGAAATGGAGATGAGCGGACCCTGGATCGGCGTGAACTTTCCATTTTGGATATTTGCATTGAGATTTTCATTGAACAACACGTTGGACAATGTCATCCAATCCGTAAATCCAGCAAAACGTTTTACGCTGAACCGAATAAATATGAAGACGCCGCTGTCTTGGAGCGCTTCTGTACCGGCCATAGCAACATCGACATATCCGGCTCCGAAAGATATTTGCGGCTCTCCCCATTGGTTCGCCAGTGTGCTATCCTGCACCAATCCGAGCGGGGTCAACAGTGAAGTATTGTACTGCAATCGGAACTGAGCCGAAACAATTCCTAATCCCGTTACTGTGGATAATCTCACAGGAAGATTGAATGTTTGATTCTGCAAAACGGCAGTATCCGTAATGCTGATTGTCAATGAACGGAGCTGCGGAGGATGGATCGGCAATAGATTTGACTGGTCGGTTAATCCCAGATCATCGGTGATGCTTACAGTCGTTTGTCCCACATTCTTACCAATCACCCGGCCGTTGGCATCCACCGATGCGATGTGCGTATCCGCAATTGCCCATGTCACCGGCATATGGACATCCCCTGTTACGGAGAATTGAATCGTATCTCCGACGATCCTGTCCTGCGGCGGATTTTTAGGATTAATAAATATATCCATCGGCCGCATTGAACCGGTTGTGACAATGGCGGTAATGTTCCCTTCGTTTAATAATATATTTTGAAGCGAGGTGGTGGTCGTTCCAGAGGCTCCGGCTTTGATGGTAATCAGAAGATCAAGAAAGATCCCCTTGCCGGTAATAGGTTTTGAGTGGGCAAATGAAACGGCGCCGGTGGCAGCGTTGAATAAACAAGTCGCGGAATCCAAAAGTGTTCCTGTCTGTTGTATTCCGACAACATCGAATACCGTACCATTATGGACGATGGTAAATTCGCCGGCAAGCAGCGAATCGGCTGCTGTCAGCGAATCGCTCAGCATCACCGGATAGGCATACGTAACACCCCTTTTCCCAAATCCATCGGTCAGGGAAAAATGAAGTGTATCGGTCTGCGCAGACAAGAAATTCCAGCCGCAGATCGTACCAAGAAGCATGAGCGCTATGGATTGCCGCAGTAACAAACGAATCATTCAATACCGATAGTTATTTGACAAACATCATTTTCTTTGAACTGACATATTGTTGTCTTCCGGACGAAACTGCCTCAATCCTGTAAATATACATTCCGCTTGAGACGCCACTACCGTATTCATCCGTACCATTCCACTGCAATGTATAAAATCCTGCGGACAAGTGTTCATTTATTAGCGTACGAACTTTTTGGCCAAGAATATTATAGATCACAATGTTCACACTGCTTTCTTTCGGCAGCTGATACCGGATTGTTGTCTCTGGATTGAACGGATTCGGATAGTTCTGTTCCAGTGCAAATACGGCCGGAATCTGCATGATATCCTTCACATCCAGCGTAATCGTTCCTCCATCCTTTGTAAAATCCGTTTCATTCAATACAAATTTTGTCACCGTGAACAAGATCGATTCCTTCGCTTTTCCTTCATCCGAAATTCGGAAAGTAAATCGCGCAATATCACCCGGTGTGTTCAGGGGATACACTCCGGCCAATGCAACATTCGCTTTCCCGGCTGGAATATACTGCGCCAGCGACATACTGTCCGATGCGGCTCCTCTCTGCATTGAGACTGGTTTCACGAGAGCTGTATCGAATTGCAGACTGAAGGAGGCGCCGTATACATTCACCGGTTTATTTAATCGGATAAGAAGGACAAACTCGCCCTCTTTATCCCCTTTTTCGGTCGTGAAGGTGAATGCTGTCTGCACATCTGTTTCGACGGATTGTTTTCCTAATCCAGGGAATCCAGAAATGAGTCCAACAACGTATCGCAAGATGTACGATGCATCCAATGTGCTGATTGTAGTATCTCCGCTGACATTCGCAGCGATCTGCTGGATAGGATTCAGTGTGATGATTCCGACATCATGCTGCAGAATTAAGGATGCATCGAATGCTGCGATCTGTCCGTTTCCGCTCACATCGCCAGGCAAAATTCCGGAGCGGGTAAATAGATACGGTCGATAATCCACCTGGCCGGCGCCGGAAATATAGATCTGATTCCCGGTGCCGGTCAAATTAAGATCGGCACCCTGATTTACCAGAGGACCGAGATTGCTCCCCCAGAAGTTGCTGTCTGCATCCGTTGTTGTGCCGGTCGAGCCGGAATACATACCATAGAGCGAATTCTTATAAATATTATTTCCACTGATGCTCGGCACGATTGCACCGGTAACATACAATCCTGTTTCATTGTCGTGTATCTCGCTGCCGGTAATCAGCGATGCAGAGTTCGTCAGGTATATTCCGCGGTATCGTGCATATGATACAAAACACGATTCAACACTTGCGGTAGTCTGATCAAAATCCAGCATACCGTTTCCACTCACATCACCATAGCGAACTATGGTCTGAAAGAAACGGGAATTTCCGGTTGCTGCACCGTTCAGTTGAATTCGATTCCAATCCCCGGGTATTGGCAATGTAACGGATGTATCCTGATTTGTATCGCCTCCGTACGTATCGTCTTTCCAGGAGGTGAAGATGATCTTGTTATTGATTGTTCCTTCTGCGGAGAGCGTTCCATCCACACTGATATATCCGCTGCCATATTCCTTCGGAAATTTCACGATGCTTCCCGCAGCAATCTGCAGGACGGTTGATGGTGGAACATATGCATCGCCCCGCACCGCAATCACTTTGGAATAATTCGGAGGAACCTCCATGCCTAATTGTCCAAAAATAGTTTCTTGCGTCACGAGGATATCATTAAATTTATTTCCGGATATCACATTGTTTTGATAGAAGTTACCTGCGGCATTGCCTGTGCCGTCCAGCGATAACTGTCCCGTGACACCGACAGCGTACCGGTTTCCGCTGATGGAATCATCAATGATATACGCGCGAGATGAATAGATTCCCGTCAGTCCGTTGTTCCGCACATTGTTTCCGGCAATCATCAACAACGTGTCAACAGCATCGTTCCGGGCGACAATGAACATGCCATGATCGCCATTATAGTTCACTGAATTGCCGAAAACAGATAATGGAATGGAATTGTTCTCCACCATTAGACCGGTGTATCCATTGTGTGAAATGTTACTGTTAAGTACGACAGATACTTTGGAAGGATTTTGCGCCCATACGCCGTAATTTCCATTCTTAATGATCTGTGAATATCGCAGCGTTAAGTTGTTGCTGCTTCCGCTTGTTGAAAGCCGAATTCCAGATTGCGTACAACTATCCACCACTGTACTGTCGATAGTGATAGGAGTGTTATAAACGTAAATTCCCGATGAGGAAGATTTCCGGATAAGATTGTTGGAAAAAACAACCGTGCCGACATTGGATTCAAAATAGACCATTTGTGTTCCGTCGCGGCCGCCGTATTTAAACTGACAATATCGCACAATGGAAGCTCCGCTGCCGTTCCTGAATGCAACATAATTCCAGTCTCCCGGCGCTGGAGGTGTAAAATCAGTCAACGCTGTGGTTTTTCCTCCGGCAACACTGTCCCTCCACGATGTAAAGACAATGGGATTTACAAGTGTTCCGTTTGCCAGCAAAGTACCATAGACGTTAAACTGCTGCCAGTTATTCGTCGGTATCTGTTGGAATTTCACTGTAACACCCGGTTCTATCACCAGCGTCGTTCCGGATGCTACTTCGATATCCGAGATTGCGACATACGTTTTTGATGAAATCGCCAAAGGGAAGATCGCTTTTAATGTATCAGAAATGTCCGCATCCCAAATTGCAATGGCGTTATATAGATTGTCTGCAATAGTATTTCCATCCACACCACTCGGATCGGTATAAATATTTCCTGTTTTTCTCCAAACGGCAAGAGGATACCGGTTACGAAGAATCGTGTTGTCAATAAACGTTGCACGACTGCTCAGTATCCCTTCGCCGGAATGATCCGTGATGAGATTTCCCACAAATCGAAGATTATCCACAGTGATGGAGGGACTGTTGGTGTAAATACCGCCGGAGGAGTTATGATCTATGATATTCCCTTGATACACCTGATTAAGTGTACCGGTGCTTGTACCAATTCCCCATCCATTGTTCCTCCGGATTGTACAATTGGAAATCTCACGAAATGTCGAGTTGTTGGCTGTTTGAAGTCCGGTATTATTATTATCCTGAACAGTACTGTTGCGGACCGTTACATCGGAAGGCCTGTTTCCCAAAATATAAATACCGTGATTGGCATTACTATCCACCAACGCATTTTCAAACGTTACCTGACAATCAACGATATAGATTCCGAAATAACCTGATTTTCGACTGATAATATTCGTGATGGGATTTAGCATCACAATATCGTTGGACATAAACAGATTACCATTTCCTCCCTGTCCGCCGTACTTAAATATGCAATAGTTCAGGATTGAAGCATTCGAAGTGTTTGTATACAACCGCACATACTGCCAATCGTTCGGCACCGGCGCTGTATTATCCGAAAGTAGATTTGTTTTTCCGCCATAAAACGAATCTCGATACGATGTGAATACGATCGGATCAACAGCAGTTCCGTTAGCAATTATCGTCCCGTCCACGCGAAAATAAAGTCCGGCAGCCATTTTTATCACCGTGCCGGGTTGGATCACCAGTGTCGTACCGCCGCTGACGGCAACAGAAGAACCATTATCTATATAAACATATGTTTTTGAAGTCATACCGGAAGGAAACATCAAGCCCAATGTGTCGCGCAAGCTTTCCTGAGATCGGTTCGAACGCAGACCAATTGCATTATTATAGAGATTGCCGGTGATCGTATTACCGCTGTAGATACTGTTCACCCGGCCGATCAGTGAAATGGGGTAACTGTTTCCCTGAATGAGATTATTGGTGATCACCGCTTTGGAGGTGATGATCCCCTCCTGTCCATGATTCAATATTTTGTTGCTGTCAATGGTGACAATATCGTCAACATTAAAACACCATAGGCCGTATCCGGCGCCGTTTCCTTCGATGCGGTTGTAGGATATGTTTTGCGCGCCAACTCCATACCAAAGATACAACCCGCCTGAAGTATTAAAGGAAATATCCGAACTGTCCAGTGAAACCAATGTTGCGCCCGATGTTCCGCCGTCCGCAACGATGCCGTAGGTATTCCCTTGAAGAACCGACTTCCTCACATTGAATCGAGAAGTTCCATTGGCGTGTATGCCATATGAGCCGTTGTTGGTTATAGTGGAACCGTAAATATTTGGATTGGAACTTGTAATAAACACTCCATACGAATTGTTCGATCCAAAGACAGATGATGTAATGTTGGCATGTGCTCCGTTGTTCAGGTACAAGCCATGATTTGAACTTTGTGTGCTGAACATGTTGCTGATGGAAGGCGACGCACCATCCACACGAAGATTACCATTACCGGTTGAACCGCCCCATTTAAAGATGCAATTATTTATTACGCTGGTGTTGTTTTGATTAAAATAGAGATACACCATATCCCACAATCCCTTCGCAGCGATGGTCGCCGTGCTGTCTCCGTTGGTATCGCCGCCGTATGAGTCGTCCTTTTCTGAAGTGAAAATGATTAAACTGTCCGGAGCGCCGCTCGCGGTGATGGAACCATTCACCGTTAACCGTGCGCCGTTTGCAAATTTCACAATCACGCCGGGATTAATGGTCAGCCGAAATCCTGTGTTGACCGCAATATCATTTTTTATCCAGTAGATACCGTTGGTCCATGTAGAATCTTTTGTGATATTTCCCGTTACAGATATAAATGGCAAAGTAGGTTCAAGAATGATCCATGGCTGATAATCGACATAGTTGCTGATATTATCTCCGGTGCCGGTCGGGTTGCTGCTTGGATTATATGGACCGGCATCGTCTCCCCAATAATTCTTTCGTGCCAGCACTGCCGTAGTCCCCGTATTGAGAAGTCCCCAGGAAATATTATCCATGATCGTATCCTGTGTTATGGTTGGCTGCGATCCTCCTACAAGTGTAAATTGTATTCCGATGGTATTATGACGAATATTATTGTGGGTAATAACTGGTGCGGCACTGCTGCTGATAAAAATCCCGGTTCCATTGGAATCGACGGCGGAGCGAAGAATCGATGCTGTTGAGTTAACGCCGATCATTATACCGCCGGCGGCATTGTTAGAGATGGTGCAGGAATCAACAGTGAAATTCAAAGAGAGATCAGCAAATATTCCATAACCGGCATTTTCCCGCAGGAGGGTATTTGCTATGCGGGGGGATGATGACCGTGGATTAATTCCGTTGGAGGAACTGTATCGGATAATAGAATTCGTGACGTCGATCTTCGGTGTGCCGGTCTTGTAGAACAGCGACGCTGCATTGGATCCCCCGCCGGCATATTCAATGATACAATAATCAATCACCGAAGTAATCTGTGCGGAAGGTTGTAATTCAATGCCGTTCCAATCACCGGTTGCGGGCACTCCGGAATTGGAAGTAAACGTAATGACGCTGCCGGATGTTCCATCTGCAACAATCTTGCCGGCAACAACAAGCATTGCACCGGCAGTAAACTCCACCGTGGTGCCGGGTTGGATCGTAAGAATCCTGTCTGAAGGGATATAGACAGAATCCGCTATCACTGTACCGGTCCATGTCGTATCCGATGTAATCGCACCGGAAACAGTTTGAGACAACAGGCTGGATAAACCGAACAATGTCAATATGAAGAAAATGCGTATCAAACGACCCATGCAATCGTCCTTTCAAACAATCATGATCTTATTTTTGTCGAAAAAAGTAAGAGAAAAGTTGTTATGATACTGTTAGTGCAATCACATGTTGTGATAATTGAACTGTCTCACTACAACCGGGTTGAGGAAGGAATTCTTGACCGTAAACTGATAATTTTACGGGAATAATGCAATTACCGGAAGGTAAAATCTTGCGGGATAGTTGAAAACAACGGTGCTATTTGGTCTTTTGGTGATACCAATGGATCCTGCACATTCCATTCGATCTTCAGTTCAGGATCATTGAATCGAATAGCACGTTCGTGCTCTTTGGAATAGTAATTCGTGCATTTGTAATGGAACACTGCCTTGTCGGAAAGAACAGAAAATCCGTGGGCAAAACCAGGCGGAATCCATAATTGCGCGCTGTTTTCATCGGATAATTCTACGGCAAAATACTTGCCAAAAGTCGGCGATCCAAACCGAATATCGACGGCAACGTCAATCACTTTTCCGGAAAGGACTTTACAGAGTTTTCCCTGGGCGAATTCTCCCACCTGATAATGAAGTCCTCTGATGGTATTCCTTTTGGATTCGGACACATTGTCCTGTACAAATTCTACTTCGCCGCAAATCTCAGCGTGCCGTTTCTTATTGTATGCCTCAAAGAAATACCCGCGTTCATCACGAAGTACGTTAGGATAGATAACGGCGACCCCTTGCAAAGGGCTGTGCTCGTATTTCATATTTACTCTTCGTGTAAAATTCGTTCGAGATACGTCCTGTATGCAGAACGGGGAATATTATTAATCACATTTTCAAACTGCCCGCGGGTAATGAACTTCATCAGGTAGGCGATTTCTTCAATGCACGCCACTTTCAATCCCTGACGGTCTTCGATCACGCCGAAAAAATTCGATGCCTGAAGCAATGCTTCGGGAGTTCCGGTATCCAGCCACGCAACACCGCGACCGATTTTTTCCACCTGCAGTTTTCCCTGTTTCATGTATGTGTTGTTCACATCAGTGATCTCCAGTTCGCCCCGCGGAGACGGTTGGATGTTTTTTGAGATCTCCACAACGGAATTGTCATACACGTATAAGCCGGGGACGGCAAAACTTGATTTCGGCATTTTCGGTTTTTCTTCAATGGAGATCGCTTTCCCGCTCTTATCGAATTCCACTACGCCGTATCGTTCAGGATCGTTCACCCTGTATCCGAAGATTGTTGCTCCTTCTTTCCGCTGAAGCGCATTATAGAAGAAATCCAGCTGCCCGTAAAAAATATTATCCCCTAATATAAGCGTCACAGGATCCTTGCCGATAAACTGTTCGCCGAGAATGAACGATTCAGCGATGCCGTTCGGTGCAGACTGCAGTTGATACGTTATCGAAACGCCGAGATGCGAACCGTCTCCAAACAGCTGTTGATACATCGGAATGGTTTCTTTGTTCGAGATGATCAGAATATCCTTGATGCCGCCGAGCATCAAGATTGATACGGGATAATAGATCAGCGGCTTATCATAAATGATCGTCAATTGTTTGCTGTATACTTTGGTGATAGGATATAACCGGGTCCCGGAACCTCCGGCAAGCACAATACCTTTCATGACGTCCTCATTGAGTGAAAAATTAATGTTTGAATATACGTATCTTTTTTGATGAAGGAAAAAAAGAAATTAGAAATGCGTACTTGTAATATAGCTCCGGATCCTTTCTTTCATGCCGTCCAAAGAAACAATCTGTTGAATAACTGCCTCCAACTGTTGATCTCGTGCGGATTGCTCAACTGATTCGCACCACATTCGGAGCGATTCAATACCAAGATTGGCGGCGGAACCTTTCAACTTATGCGCGCACTCGTTTACTGTTTGCAGGTCTTTCGCTTCTGTTCCCCGCACGATCTCCGCGGTGCATTGTTCCAGGTCCTGAAGAAAGAGTGTCAACAGTTCCCGAATGAGTTCATCTCCGCCGATGTCCCGTATCTCGTCCAGCCGGCCGGGGTCGATGATCGACGATTGTCCGACATCAGAATGGATGTTTGCGAATCCGGAATGCGGCGCCGGAACTGACCATTTTTCTATGATCCCATTAATATCGGTTTGTTTGACAGGCTTTGCAAGGTAATCATCCATGCCGGCTTGAAGACAACGTTCGCGGTCTCCCGCCATCGTGTTCGCCGTCAGGGCGATAATTGTCGTGTGATACACTGTCCCCTCCAGCGTGCGCATAGTTCTCACTGCTTCGAACCCGTCCATCACGGGCATCTGTATATCCATCAAAATCACATCATACCGATGCTGTTTGAACAATTCAACAGCTTCGGCGCCGTTCACCGCTGTGTCCGAATGATAGTTCAACCGTTCCAGCATTTTCACAGCAACCTTCAGATTAATGGCATTATCGTCAACCACCAACGCTTTTCGTAAAGATCCGGTCATATCAGTGTTACATCCTTATTGTTCTTTCCGTTCCAATGCTTCATAGTATTTGCGGATCAGTTCAATGTAATCTTTGCTGTATCCAGCTTCCATTGCACGCTGCAGATCCATTTGTCGCTGCGATCTGTTTTGTTGTGACGAAAGTGCGGCCGGACTTTTCCGCACGGGCGCTGTGCCGGAGGTGCCTTTACGCTTCTGTTCATAATCCCGCTCACGCATGGAGCGCTGTGCCTGCAACAGCCGGGACAGGATTCGTTCCTGCTGCTGCATCGTGTTCGGATTCACCTGATTCTGCTGAAGTTTCTCCACAACCTCTTTCATCTCATCCGCGATCCTGTCCAGGTCTCCCATAATCTTGTTCTTCTCCGGTGTTCCTGCCGATTCCCGCTGCAGTTGTTCCAGTGATTTACGCACAGCATCCTGCTGGCGTGCCAGCCGTCCCATTTCCTGCATCTGCTGCTGCGACATTCCGCCTTGTTCTCCCATCTGCTGCGTTTGTGCATTGATCTGTTGCTGCTGCATTGCCATACTTCGCAATTGTTGCATCAGCGAACCGCCTCCCTGCCCTCCCTGCTGCTGCAACTGTTGCATTGCGCCCTGCATTTGTGTTGCAGCCTTGTTCAGTGATGCCATCGCTTCTCCCTGCTGCGCACTGACGGAAGGGCCGTTCCGCTGTTCGATGCCTGACATCGCCTGTTGCATTTGACCCATTGCACGGCCGATTTGTTTCCCCATTTCAGGCGTAACGGCGAAGGATTGCTGCGACAGTTCGGCTAGTCCATTCGCAACATTGTTTAGATCACTTTGCAGATTCTGCTGCTGCTGCGCGATCTCACGGAACTGCTGCGAATTGGGATCGAGCGACTTGGATTGGTTTTTCAATCTCTCCTGCTTTTGTGAAAGCTGCAGCAGATCCTGCATCGCTTTGCGCAATGCGTTCATCGTCTGCTGCATCTGATTGTTTAAAAGCTGTTCCTGCATTTCGGAAAGTTGTTGCTGCATTTCGTTGAGGCCGCTGCTAATCTGCTGTTGCGAGGATTGAGCGCGCTGCATCTGCAATGAACGCAGTTGCTGTGAACTCTGTTTCATTGCCTCCTGCATGTCGCGATCGTGTGCCGCGTTCTGTGCATCCTCCATCTTCTCCATCGGCATCTCTTTCGGAAACTCTTCCATTTTTTTCTGCAGGTTGTCCAATTCCTTCTGAAGCAGCTCCAACTGACGATTAATCTCGTCTTGTTTCTGGGCCAGTTCCGTCGCCTTCTGCGTATCGTTATTCGACAGTGCCTCGGTCTGTTTATTCACATTCTCCTGTGCCTGTTGCAATTGTTCGGCGCGTTTCAGCAGTTCATCCGTTTTTTGTTCAATCTGGATCCGTTTCAGCAGGTTCATGGTCCGCTCGATGCTCTGGCGGAACTGTTCTTCGTTGAATTGCGCTTGTTGCATGGCTTCGCGCATCTTTTCGGGAGAGACATTCTGCATCGCTTCCTGCATTCGCTTCATCGCCTTTTGAAATTCAGGAGAATTCAATTCACTCAGTGTCTTCTGCAACTCCATATATTTCTCCAGCGTCTCTTTGGAGAGAGTATTGTTCCGTTGCAGATTCTGCGTCATCTCATCGATCGTCTTGTTAACATTATCGATTTTCTTTTGAATCTCCTCATATTGCTGAATCACCTCTTCCGCTTTTTTTTGTTTTTGCCAGTCCATCTGCTGATTACGTTTCATATCATCCGATAGCTCTTTCAGGTCCTGCTTCAACTCCTGCGCTTGCTTCAGCGATTCCTCCAGTGTGTTTTCAATATCAGTATGAGATTTTTCTGCGTCTGAAAACACTTCCTCCAGGGATGGCAAACGGATCAGGTATGTCTGGGACCTGGCTGATTTCGGACCGGTCACTCGGTCATTATCCTGTACTTCCGCAAAATACTCCACGACATCCTCAGGTACAAGTCCGAGCAGGGAAAGATCCCACAAATATTCCAGCACCCCCTCTTTTACCGAAAGTGTATCAAACGGAATGATCGAGCCCGGTTCAGATTCGCTGTCTTCATACTTGGACTGAATTAGTCGGAATTTCAGCTGCAACTGGCTTACACCGAAATCATCCGAAACCATAAACTCCATCGGAAGCGACATCGCTTCGGTTACATCGATATTCTTTCCCGGGGAGAGAATGGAGATTGCCGGATATTCATCCGTCAATAAATCGATTTTATATTCAATGACATTCTGGTTGGTTACGCCTGCATCGTCCTTCAATTCTATATAATATGAAGCGGGATGCATCGCCGTAAAGTATGCTGTGTATCCATTGTCTGTTTTTCTAAATGGAATCACTGCACCGTCTCGAAACACGACGGCGGCTTGTGCAATCTCTTTGCTGGGGATGATATGCCACACGACCGCCGTTCCTGGAAGTGCGAGGACATCACCAATATTTTCTTCCAACGATTCGCGCTGTAATCCCGTGTATGCCGGAGGGGTAAGTGAAACTCTCAGGGAGCGAAGGAACGGCCGGTCGATAACGGTGATCGTATATTGCTCACTGGTGATCTGTTCTGAATGCAGTCGATAGCGGGTTGATTGTTTCAACGGTGGAAAGAGATAACGGAATCTGCCGGTCGAATCCGCCCGAAGGACAACGCTGACCGAAGATTCAATATCTGCTTCCGAATATGATACGGTGATTTCCGATGGGAGCGGTTCAGAACTTTCACCAGCAGTCAACACACCTTCCACGGTAACAGTTTGCCCTTTTACGATATCGACATTTCCGGGATGGACCGTGATGTAATATGCAGCTGGAGGAATGAAGGCCCGGTCATAATAGACAATTCTTTTTGCAGCATCATGAAAGGGTGTACCGGGAATAACCGCAAGGAGTACGATCGTTATTCCGGTTACGCTTACAACTGCAGCTAACCGCCGAAGTTGTGTGAAAGCAACTGCCGATGGAAAATGAATTCCACCTGTGGAATGCGAAAAATGTTCGAGAGCAACCTCGATCAATTCCGTTGAGCCTCCGAAATCCCCCTTCGTCACCATATCGGATAGATCGAGCATATTTTCCAGGCGATCCGCGATCGTTCCAAATTTTGCACCGATCATCCGCGCCACGTCCCTGTCGGTCGGCTGTTTCAGAAGTCCCGCGCGTCGTAAGAGCGGCCTTCCCACCAGCCACACTCCTGCCCCACTAGTGAGGGCAATGAAAAAGAAGAAAAGGGTCGTCCTGATTTGTATTGTGAATCCCGCTATTGATTCGGCGAAGATAATCACCGCGCCGGACAACAATGCAATAGAAACGGTCTTCACCATTCCGGAGAACAATTCACGGCGGAATAATACCAGCCGGGTTTCGTTGATCCGTTCCTTCAGTTGACTGATTATATGACGCGTATCGGATGTCACGATCGGATTATTTTTGTGAAGAGCTGGACGTGCGTCATTGTTGTAAACTCCAAACGATGATGTTGGTGCCGAATTTCAGTGCTTCTTCCCGTTTTTCAGGAGGATTGTTATGAACATCGGCATCTGTCCAGCCGTCACTCGGATTGGATTCTACCGTATAATAGACAACCAATCGTCCATGATGAAGCAAGCCGAATCCTTGCGGCGGTTTATTATCATGTTCATGCGTCTTCGGTACGCCGTTGGGAAATGAATAAAGGCAAGAGTACAATCCGTATGAGTACGGCAGTTCAACAAGATCGTATTCCGGAAATACCTTTTTCAGCTCGCGGCGGACCGCTTTGTCCATTCCATAATCATCATCAATGTACAGGAATCCACCGCTCTCCAGATAGGTGCGCAAACGCCGGACTTCATAGTCGGAAAAATTGACATTTCCGTGACCCGTCATAAAGATGAATGGATAGGAAAAAAAATTATCATTCGCAATCTCTGTAAATTCGTACTTCGGATCTGCATCAACTCCAGCATGGAGACGGGCAAAAGTCAGAAGGTTTACTTCGGCAGAAGGATCGTTATACCAATCTCCTCCACCGGAATATTTTAACCGTGCGATTCTGAATTGAGATTCAATGCGCTTTGTTTGTGCGACTAATTCTGCGGAATTCCATAGCAGCGCACACATACAGACAAGAATAATTCTGACGATTGAGACCATATGATTTAAAGATAGAAAAATAGAGAAGGAAAGACAATTGAAGTCTTCGGTTTCTCTACATCTGCGTCGAAACTTCTGACGAAAGCAACGACATGGTCGTTCTAGCTGTCGGAATCTGTTGGTGTCTCAAATTGAGACATTGTCATGGTGGGCGAGTTCCGTCCCAAAGGGTTGGAGATTATGTTAAAGGTATATTGTCAACCTCCGGTTGGCCCTATTTAGTATTCAAATAATGAAATTATTTGTATCGATGACCTTTCCACGGGGACGAGTCGAACCATGGATCTTTCCCCATCACGAAGTGATGGGAGATGCGCGGTGCCAAAAAAGCGCCGCTTGCTTAGTATGACTCTACGTGTTACTGTGTTATAGTCAAACTAAGACACTACCCGAAATCTTGACTATTTGCGATCCTTTTCTTACAATATAGAGAGAGACGTTCGCATCTTCTCATGCTACGAATCATGAAAAACAATTCTTCGACATATCGGTCTTCGGCTATATCCGACAAGATGAAATCCTGCATGGAGATCATTCCCGTTAATCCTGCGGATATGCCGACCTACATAGCTCTTTCCCCGCGTTTCTAAGCGGATACTATTTTTCATACACCCGCCTGCCGGAACGACAGTCAAAACGTTCCTTTCTGGGATCATCTTCGATCCTCTCATATTTATTTACTATTTTTGTGGAGCACTGTATGAATACAAAAGAGTTTATTGCATTAGAAGATCAATTTGGCGCCCATAACTATCATCCTTTAGATGTTGTTATCACCAAAGCGGAAGGGGTATGGGTCACCGATGTTGAAGGGAACAAATACCTTGACTGCCTTGCCGCTTATTCTGCCGTCAATCAGGGGCACTGCCATCCGAAAATTTATCAAGCGTTTACAGAACAGGCAAAGAATGTAACATTGACCAGCCGTGCTTTTCGAAACGATAAGTTATCCTTGTTATATAAAAAACTGCATGATGTTACCGGGTATGACCTTTCCTTACCGATGAACTCCGGAGCAGAAGCGGTTGAAACCGCAGTAAAAGCGGCCCGCAAATGGGGTTACATTGTAAAGGGCATTCCCAACGGAAAAGCGGAGATCATTTGCGCATCAAACAATTTCCACGGACGTACAACCACCATTGTTTCGTTCTCGACGGAAGAAGCATACCGGGAACATTTTGGTCCGTTCACACCCGGTTTCCGAATTGTTGAATTCGGAAATATCGAATCACTCAAAGCTGCGATCAACAAGAATACCGCCGCGTTTCTCGTGGAGCCGATTCAGGGTGAGGCCGGAATCATTATCCCTCCCGATGGATATTTGTACGAAGCGGCACAACAGTGCCGGGAACATAATGTTCTGTTGATTGTCGATGAGATCCAATCCGGTCTTGGTCGGAGCGGAAAATTATTCGCGTTCGAATACGACGGCATCCGTCCGGATGCAGTGATTATCGGGAAAGCATTGAGCGGCGGATTTTATCCCGTCTCTGCTGTTCTTTCCCGGAAAGAAGTTCTCGGTGTTTTCAAACCAGGGGAACACGGATCCACATTTGGCGGCAATCCGCTCGCTGCTGCAACCGCCATAGCAGCGCTCGATGTTTTGTTAGACGAACAACTCATCGAACGTTCGCACACATTAGGTGCATATTTTCTTGAGAGACTCCGTTCGATACAATGCACAAATATCAAAGAAGTACGCGGCCGTGGATTGTGGATCGGACTTGAACTGAAAAGCGATGCCCGTCCATACTGCGAAGCGTTGATGAAGGAAGGGATTCTTTGCAAAGAGACTCATCATTCTGTCATCCGTTTTGCTCCTCCTCTCGTTATCACCAAAGAAGAGATCGACTGGGCTTTGGAGCGGATAGAAAAAGTTCTTACACGATGGCAATAAACATTCTCGCCGCACCGAAGGAGTCCTTCCCGAAGGGACGCATCGTGTCGGACAAGCGGCGGGGTATTAGATCCAATAGAGAATAAAAAAAACCCAAACGCTCGTTTGGGTTTTTTATTATTCTTCCGTTCAATCGGTGCGGTACTACGCTGCCGGTCCGCCCTGTTTTTGCAGCCGGAGATATTCGCGGACAAGCCGTGTGATACGCCGCCGGATTTTCTGTTCGTCTGCTTGCGAAACCGACTCCAAGCCTTCCATATGTTCCTGGAGGATCGTTTTCGCTTTGGACGGCAACACAGACAGGAAGCGGTCGCGGATATGCTCAGGTGCATTTTTCAGTGCAAGCGCCATCTCTTCGCCGGGGATATCCCTCATGATTTGACGAAGGACACGTTCGTCCAGCGTATCCAAAGCAGCAAACGAAACACGCTGCGAGGCAAGATCGCGGTACAGATCCACATTCATCACTTTGATGAATTCACTAATTTGATGTTCAGCACCTTCGTCCAGGTTGTCGAAGATATCCAACAACAGGTCGGTGCCGGCCATCTGCACATTGTTCACAGCCGGAATCTTTGATGCTTTGGTTGCCAGTTCCCGGGCAACCGATAGATAGGTATCGGAGGTGAGCCGCTGCAATTTTGCTAATTCCAATGCGACTTCTCCCTGCTGCATGGACGGAAGGTTACGCATCAGACTGCCGGATTGAGAAGCATTCAACTGAGAAAGTATGATGGCAACGATGCCCGCCGGTTCATCCTTCATCAATAAATACAACTGCGGTTCGGACAACTTTTCCAGGAAAGCAAACGGATTTTGATTTTCTTTCTTACTTACCGTAAACTGTTTTATCTGCAACTGATTCTGAAAATACGTCAGAGCTTCCAGAGTTTCGGAGACATTCTTTGTTGGAGCTTCAACAACCAGTTGGTGCAGAACTTTGTAGTCATCCTGGGTAATATTTTCTCGGGCCATGTTCAGCAAACTTGGACCGAATTGGGATAACGCAGTCTGCAGTTTTGCTTTCTGTTGTTCATCGGTCATCATATCGCGCACTACGGCGGTAAGAAGATCCGGCCGGCCGACGGATGTCGTGACGATGTTCGATTTCAATTTTTCGCTGTCAGCCACTTCGTTCGCCCGCTGGATATTCTCCGGCAACATCATCATGATCTCTTCCTTCGGATCGGGAGCCTTAATCTCCTGCCGGCGCGATACATCATCCAGCTGTTGCTGGAAGCGCATGGTGTCCATTTTGTTCTTCCTCATCAGCATCACCACCATCACCACTAAAAAGAGGAAGAGGATCAAAAAGAGGATATTCATTGGGGAAAACAGCGATGCGGATTCCATAGGTTCCTGTGCAGTTTGTTTTGAAGAATCGACATAAATGATGGATGGCTGCTGCTGTGGTTCTTCCTTTTTTTCTTCATTCTTCGCTTCATCCGATTTTTTCTCTTCTGCCGGTGGGACAGTCTGCAGTGCCATTTGTTGCTGCAGTTTCGACATTACTTCCGGGAAGGCCATTTCGAGTAATTCCACCCGGTCACCGCGAGTCCGGTTCAGTTTGCCGGCATAGAATGCGATATTTTCAAGCAGTCGAAGCAGTTCACCGTCGCTTTTCGTTCCATATTTATCCACCAACAGCCGGACAACGATCTTGTCCAGCACGTAGGTCGGTTTCGTCAGCGACTTTGGGGATTCAAATCCTTTTACACCGGGAAGCATCAGATCACGTGCATCGCGTTCATCTTCGGCCGGCAGTTCTTCTGTAATGGAGGCATCGGCATTCAGTAAAAATTTCAGTTCAGGATAATATTTCCTGATCTCGGTACTGATCCTCGCTTCAATCTCCGTTTCGACGATCTTCTTCTGAGATTCCAGATCGGCAAACAGCAACGATGCGAACGTCAGTATCAGAAAAATTTTTGTTGCCAAAAGTTTCATATTGCTCTCGCTAAAATGTTCTTAGTCGCTTTGTGATTCCGTGTAGTAATAAATTCGAATGACAACGCGTCGGTTCGCAGCACGCGCTTCGCTGGTATACTGTCCGGTTTCCGGATCACGTTCCTTATTAGCCGGACGCGCATCCGCAAATCCTACTGCGGACAATCGCTGCACATCAATTTTTCCGGAGTCCTGCAGCATGTGCACCACTTCGTTCGCGCGGGCGACCGAAAGTTCCCAGTTCGATTTAAATTCCTTACCGCCGATAATCGGTTGATCATCGGTATGTCCTTCGATGGCAAGATACGCTTTCCGCGCAATAACGAACGCTTGCAATTTCGGCATCATCTTCAGAATTGCTTCGTACCCGTCCGGCTGCAGTTTCGCTTTCCCGATGGGAAATAGCAAACTGGAAAGGAATCGCAGTTCGATACCGTCATCCGTTAAGACCACCGATACCTGGTTTGTGAGCGATGAATCGCTTTTGATGCTTTCATGCAATTTTTGTGCAAGAGATTGCAGGTTTTCCTGATTGCGTTGTTTCACGTCTGCAGCGGCGGCAAACACATCCAGTTTCGCCTGGTCAGGCTTAGACATGGCCAGCAACAGTGTAAATGCGGCAATCATCGCTGTCAGCAAGTCGATATAACTCACCTGCCAATGCTGTTCCTCCCCACGTGGTTTATGTACAATCTTGAAACTCATGTTATTTCTTCAAATTTTCTAACACAGCAATTTGCGCCGTTGTTGTAAGGGACCGTGCATGCGGAACGAAGGATGTAAGTTTTTCTTCAATATACGTCGGCCGTTTTTTATCCTTTATCATACCTAATCCATCGATGATCATCGATTTTAACAATGCATCCTCGGTATTTCTCCGTTCAATCTTGTCCGCAATCGGTTGAAAGACAAAGTTAGAGAACAACAGACCATACAGTGTTGTTGTAAAAGCGACAGACATTGCAGCGATGATGGGACCGAAACCTGCCGCTGCATCGATCTTCGCGGAAAACATTTGGATTAGACCTACTGTTGTGCCTAACATTCCATAGCCCGGGGAGTATCGCGCGGCGGCTCTCCATACGTCGTCATCAACTTCCTCGCGGTGCATTTCGTTCTCCAGCCGGGATTGGAGGATTTCCTCCATCTCCTCTTTTTTATAACCGTTCACCAGCATGAGCAACCCGTCTCGCAGAAAAGAGTATTTAATAGTATTTGCGAATTCTTCCAGCGTTTCGATATCTCTCGTCTGCGTATATTCAGAAATGCTTTTCAGCGTATTAATATAGTTTTGGAACGCAACCTTATTCCGGAAGAAAATAAATGAAAGGGAACGAACAGCTCTCCATACATCTTTAAAGGTATAACTGATAAGGATCGATGCAAATACTCCCGTCGTTACAAAAAGGAATCCGGGAATGTGAATATACCGTTCGACTACCGGCGAAAAAAATGTATGTTGCATTGCCTTGATCGCCGGTTCGTTTTCCGGTGCTCCAAATATCAGCAAAAAATAAGCTGCCAGGACGAATAACAAATATCCTAAAAAAGTAGAATTCATGGATCGTTACTCCTATTAATACATTCGTAATAAGATGGCGCGGACATTGTCCATCGTCGGATCAAGCTCAAGTGCACGCTCCCAACTTTTTTTAGCATCGGAGACCTGGCGGAGCATGTAGTGGACCGATCCTTTCACTGAATGAGACAGCGCAATATTCGGGGCATACGAGATGGATCGGTCGATCTCCACCATTGCTTCCGTATACCGGCGGGAAGCAAAGAATTGCTGTGCTCTGTTCAGGCTGATCATCGCTTTGTTATAATTTGCATCTTCCGGAGTATACGGCCGCGAACCATCTTCCCGCAAAATTTCTTTCGGCGATTTTTTATCTTTACCGTTCTTTCTTGGCACCGAGATCGTGTCCATCTGTTCGGTCACCATTTTCTCGACTTCCTGTTCACTCGGACGCTTTTTCCCAAGATTGGTGACACCGGCACCGGTGGATCCACTGTATTCAATCTCAAAATCGATATCCTTGTTATAGAGATCCATGATCAAATCAATGCTGATCAATGGCGTGGTCATCTTCACATTGGTCGGTGCAGAAGTTACCGGTCGTTCTTCCATCAATGGTGATTGTTGAATCTGCTGACGGACCGGTTGCTGCTGTTGGATCGTCTGCTCTTGTTGCGTCGGTTGCTGTTGAGCAGGCGATTGTTCTTGCTGTTGCTGTCCCTGGACCGGTTGTGACTGGTTTACCTGCTGTCGTTGAAACGGCTGCACTGTTTGCTGCGGTGAAGTCTGCGGTTGCTGCTGCCCATTACGCTGCTGAACGGGTGTTTGCTGTGCAGGGGTTTGCTGTTGCGCCGGGGTCTGTTGTTGCGGTTTGTCCTGTTCCGCTTCTTGTTCAAGCGGCGGTACCTGTTGTGCATCCTGCAGTGTCTGATCCGTTGAATCGGCATCGACCTGCGCCGTCAGAACGCCGGCGGTCAGCAACAATTGTGCAGCGAAGTAGAGAATAATTTTTTTCATAAGACGAAATAGATTTGCCCCATAAATCCATTACCGGATGGGTACGTATTGCCGATTTTATTTGGATTCCCCAGGTTCATCCACTCAAATGACAATCCGAGGATTCTGCTCAGTTTCACCGAAACCCCAGCGGTGAATGCCGATGTGAAGATATTCGATTCAAGATAATATCCGCCTGCCACATTCAAAAGAATGATCTTCTTGCCAATCTCATTATCCCCGTACAATTCAAAACCGAAGCCCGGCGTTAGTGTCCATCCGATCCCTCCGAATTTTGGACCATAGACGATTTTTGTGTCGATGAAGAAGTTTAAATTATCAAAAATCGTTGCAGCGTCATTGAATTTATATCCGAGTGCAAGAAAGGCTTGTTGAGTCCCAGAGATGACGGCGCTGTCGTTGGCTGCTTTAATGGCAAGAAATGAAAATGTTAGATGTCCTTGCGGCAACCCCGTCAGTTTTTTCAACTCATGTTGCTCGCGAAGGAGGTCCTTGACGGACGGTGGTGCGAAGAGATATAACTTTCCGCGGAACTCCCTGTTCCAGATATTCACTGCGTTCAGATCGCTGACGTTCACATAACAGAATATCTCATCTTCCGTAATCAGAAACTCCGGAGATACGATCGCCTGGATATTATGTGTCTTAGCATACGTACGCAATTGTTCTTCGGAGTATGTATTTTTTACTTCCAGAGTGGAATCCGTCGCCTTCACCGATAATGTGCGAAGATCATGTCCCGAATAAACGACAAAGCGCCTGTCTTTTGAAAGTGCAATCTTCAACCTATTTTCAAAATAGGAAGTGAGGAATTGAATTTCATTTGCCTTTAACTCACTGCGTAACAGCCACTTGACCTTAAGTTTGTATATCAGAAGATTTTGAACGTTCGCAGTTATTTCACGGGAAGAGGTGAAAAGTTGTGAAGTGATCGAATCCATCGCCAAATTGAATTTGGGAAAAACTTCATCAAGCATGGCAACGGACGAACCATAATTACCTTCATATTGCTGTTCTTGTGAAAATGAAAGCGAACAAACAAAGAAAAGTAACAGAACCAACGACCGGTAGAGTATGTTCATAAATGATTTTCTTGGCAATTTTTGTATGCGAATGTTATCATTTTCGATGAAAATGTCAAGACATCCAGCATTCTTTTTAAAAATGCAAACGCCCTATCAAGAATTTGATAGGGCGTTTAGATAAGGTATAGCATCAGTTGATCACTATAAAGCCATATAAATCAACTCGATATCTAGCGACCCCGATTTAACTTAGATTCAACATTGAAACATCTAGCGCTTTAAATATTTCATGTCGGTGGAAACTATAGTAGTCCTTTCGATGTTAGTCCATGATTCTTCTCAGGAACGCCGGTTTATCAAGATCCTGTTGCGACTGTTCGATCGGATGAACTTTAGCTGGTTCCTGCGAAGTGACAGGATTTACCGTCACACCCCGGCGGAGATATGTTGGCGTATCGAACTTTTGCAGATCACGAACACCTGTCGGTATATGGTCCACCTGTATTCCGCGCGTACGAGCTGCTGCAAACCGATCCTGCTGTTGAGGTGTAACTGTTTTTTTGTTGAAACCTGTCGCGATGACGGTCACCATAATCTCTTCGGTGAGATTATTATCCACAACAACTCCCGCAAGAACTTCCGCATCATTTCCTGCTGCTTCGGTGACGATGGCGATTGCTTCGTCATATTCCTGAATGGACAGATTCTGACCTCCGGTGATGTTTACCAGAAGTTTTTGTGCGCCCTTGATATCGACTCCTTCCAGCAGCGGGCTGGAGATCGCAATATTCGCTGCTTCGGTTGCACGATTCTCGCCGGTACCAATTCCTGTTCCCATCAAAGCATCACCCATATCACGCATCACCCGTTTTACATCGGCAAAGTCGCGATTAACAAGACCGGGAACAGTGATGATATCCGAAATTCCACGTGTAGCATTATACAACACACTATTAGCCACTTCAAATGCCGCTGTAATCGGCGTTGCTTTATCGACAATAGTCAACAAGCGTTGATTCGGAATGACAATGAGCGTATCCACATGTTTGCGAAGTTCTTCAATGCCGTACTCCGCTTGCGCCATTCGTTTTTTTCCTTCGTGAGTAAACGGTTTGGTAACAATACCGACGACGAGAGCGCCGAGACTTTTTGCGACATTAGCGATCACCGGAGCTGCCCCTGTTCCTGTTCCCCCTCCCATGCCGGCAGTAACGAACACCATATCGCTGTTCGCCAACACGCGTGCAATCTCTTCCTTATCCTCTTCCGCAGCCCGTTGTCCTACCGTAGGATCGGCACCGGCACCGAGACCGCGGGTAAGGTTCTTACCAATCCTGATTTTCGTCGTCGATGAATTGCGCTCCAATGCTTGCACATCGGTATTGATTGCGACAAAATCCACGCCGCTGAGACCGCGGGTGATCATGCTGTGTACGGCATTTGTTCCTCCACCGCCGACACCGACGATGCGGATCTTTGCGCCATTTTCTGCTGGGCTGTCGAATTCAATTGGCATATTTGCTCCTTATGATTTGTTGTTTGTTATGTGATTGTATTTAAACTTTATTATTTCCTTCGGATACTATAGTTCGTCAAACCAACTTTTCATCCTATCCACGATGTTTCGTTTATCGCCCCGCACTTTCGTTTCAGCAACATTGGATGCCGTACCGCGGGCGCGATTTTTGATGGCATGCAGTACCAGGCCGACGCCAGTTGCATACATTGGATTCTCGATCTCTCGGACAAATCCGCCGCGGAATCCTCTGGGAATTCCTATCTTCACCGGCATACCCAATACTTCCCGCGCTAAATCCGCTGTTCCTTTGACCAATGCGCCGCCGCCGGTGAGCACCACACCTGCAGACAAGTGTTTTTGATAGCCGGACCGTTTTATCTCCAGCGCTGCGATTTCCAAAATTTCTTCCATGCGAGGCTGGATGATCTGACAGAGCATCTGTGTATCGATCGTCATCGGTTCACGTCCGCCGATACCAGGGATAGTAAAGGGATGATTTTCTGCAATGGATCCGATATGCGTATGGCCATGTTTCAATTTGATCTCTTCCGCTTGTGTTGTCAGAATCCCCAGACCGCGGCGGATATCGTCCGTTACCTTACTACCGGCAATACCGATAACGGCTGTGTGACGGATGGTTCTGTCTGCAAAGACTGCAAGGTCGGTCGTTCCGCCTCCGATGTCGATTAACACTACGCCGACTTCTTTTTCTTCGCCATCCAATACCGCATCGCTCGATGCGAACGGTTCAAGTACGATATCGCTTACATTTACACCTGCGCGTTGTACGCAACGGATTATGTTCTGTGTGGCCGTGACAAGGCCGGTAATGATGTGAACGCTTGCTTCCATTCTCACGCCGGACATGCCAACCGGTTCATAGACACCGTCTTGTCCGTCCACGATAAACTCCTGGGGAATCACATGGAGGATCTTCCGGTCCGACGGGAGTGCGATCTTCTTTGTATCCTCAATCAAACGGTTCACGTCGGACTGGGTGATCTCTTGTTCCGCACCACTGATGGCAACGACACCGCGGCTTTGGAAACTTTGAATATGATCTCCGGCGATACCTGCTACCACGGATTGGATCTTTACTCCTGATTGCGCTTCGGCATCATGTACAGCCGCTTTAATCGACTCCACCGTTCGTTCGATATGCGTAATGACGCCGCGTGTCAATCCTTCCGATTTGCTTTTTCCAATCCCTAAAATATTAATCTCGTTGTTCACGCCGACCGATGCAACGATGGCGCAGATTTTTGTTGTTCCAATATCTAATCCGACATAAATATGTTCGTTCATTGTTTTCCTTTGATAAATAAAGCTTCGTCCTGCGGACGATCGTATGAATACTTTTCTACGAATTCTTTTTTGACACGACCACCTGGTCCTCGAACCGGAGATCGATATACTCGATATCCGATGTTCCGCTGTTCATCAGAAATTTCTCCCAGAACGCATCCAACTTCACCATTTTGTTCACCGCATCCCCTTTTCCGTAAATGATCGGCACGCCTGTTTCAAACGTATAGAGTATCAGATCGTGTCCCTTTCTCAACCGTATCTCCGAAATGGCGTGCGACAGATTTCCGCTTACCGCTCCAGACGTATTGATGATCTCCAACGCTTCTTGTACGTCCGCATTGAACAGTCGTTTTCCCGTTGCAATGCCTGTCAACGAATCCAATCCACTAATGACCGGAATGTCGTACGTTTCTGATGACGCGATGTACGGCAGGATTGTGCCATCCGATGCAATATAGAAAAGCTCATTCGCGACCAGGATTGCCGACGGTTTCCTTTCTTCAATAACCACTCGCATGGTCGACGGCGCATCACGCTGCAACGACGCGCTCTTAACAAAACTATTGGCTAAGATGTTCTTTTGCAGCAACGTAAGATCGAGCTCATACATCGGAACGTTCGGCGGCAATTTCATCAGACGCACGATTTCATCTTTCGAAATGACGCTGATCCCTTCAACAATCACCTGTTTTACCGGCGTATGCGTTTGCCACTGTGCTTTCACTCCGAAAATAGAGATTACACCGAAAAGCAAGAGCATAAAATAGACATACACCCGTTTTCCCGGTTGTGGTTGTTCCGTTTCCGTTGCTTCGTCAATAAACCCTATTTCACGCTCGTCCATTTCCATGTTATTTCAGTCCCTGCAAAAACTCTTCCCCAAATTTCCAGATATCGCCTGCACCCATTGTTATAACCATATCCCCGTTCCGGGTGATTTTCTTGAGGTACGCCGGCACCGTTCGTTTATCCTGAACATAGTGCGCTTCTTTATGACCGTATTGTTTTGCTGCATTGACGATCAGTTCTCCCGTTACACCCTGGATCGGCTCTTCACGGGCAGGATAGACATCCGTTACAACTAACACATCGGCGAATAAAAACGCTTTGCCGAACTCTTCATAAAAATCACGTGTGCGGGAGTAGAGATGCGGTTGAAAAACACACACGACACGTTTCCGCCATCCGGATTTTACACCGCTGAGTGTCGCTTTGCATTCCGTCGGGTGATGAGCATAATCATCGTACACCACAATCCCCGCTGCATCTCCTTTTCGTTCCCATCGACGGTAGACGCCGGTGAATTTCTCGATCCCCGCCTTCACTTTGTCAAACGGAACATTCAGGTTCAATCCCACGGCGATCGCTGCCAATGCATTCTGCACATTATGTTTTCCGGGGATCTGCAGTGTGATTTGTCCCAATTCCGTGTATCCCTGCATCACCGTGAACGTGCTGGTATTTTCCTTATGCTGAATTTCCACCGCCTGCACATCTGCCTGGGGCGAATGGAGACCATACGTAATTATTTTCTTTTTACTCAACTGCGGCAGAATATCCTGCAGCGCAGGTTCATCGAGGTTTAACACGACAAATCCATAAAACGGAACCTTGTTCGCAAACTGAATGAACGCGCCCTTGATATCTTCCAGATCGCGGTAACAATCCAAATGGTCCGTTTCCAATGTTGTCATGACTGCCACCGTGGGCGTCAATGACAGGAAAGAACGGTCGAACTCGTCCGCTTCCACAACGATAAAACTCCCTTTGCCAAGCCTCGCATTGGTTCCGCCCAGACCGCTGAGTTTTCCTCCAACGATCACCGTTGGATCGAGTCCCCCTTCCATCAATATCAGGCTCGTCATAGACGTTGTGGTTGTTTTTCCGTGTGTACCGGCAATACCAATGCCGTATTTCAACCGCATCACCTCCGCCAGCATTTCGGCACGGCGGACGATAGGGATCTTCCTGCGGATCGCTTCCTGCACTTCGGGATTGTCATTAATCACTGCGGAAGAATAGACGAGCGTGTCAACATCATTTGCGATGTTTTCCGCTTTGTGTCCTTCGTAAATGACGGCGCCGAGCGACTGCAGCCGTTCGGTCACGTCACTCATTGCGCGGTCTGATCCGCTGATCGTAAATCCCTGATCGAGCAGAATCTCAGCAATGCCGCTCATTCCAATACCGCCGATGCCGACGAAATGTAATTTTTTTATACTGCTGAACATTTAATTCTTTCTCTTGAATTGAAATCGTTTATGACGCTTCGGAGTTTGCTCCGACATTTGTTCTATCAACTGCAATAACTCCCGTTCCCGTTCGTACCGTCCCAGCCGAATGCGGAAAGCTCTGCGCCGGTGCTTTGTCTTCAGGATAATGATCTGAAACCGGCCGGCGGTTTGCACCATGCGCTCTTTTCCGATGTGAATCCATTCGATATCACTCACAGCTATTGATCGGCGATTGAACCGGTGCTGGAAAATAATCTCGTCATCCGTCACGATGATTTTCCGGTCCCGAATACGGTTGAGGAGCAGAATCACGATCGCGGCGAAAAAAAAGAACGCGATGAAATACAGGATCGGATCGTTGAAAACTAGTGTAAAATTGTCCTCCACGAAGGTGCCGATAATCCCTGCATACACGATCAGGGTGATCAGATAGATCAGCGCCTGCTGGTAATAGAAATCCAGTTTATATTTAAATTCATGATGCATTAGTCGATTTTCGTCCCGTTTCTGTACAGTTCATTGCGAATCCGGTTCCCGGCGGAATCCCACTGCCGCCATCTCCCGTTCCGTTTGTCATTCCACCATTCGGACTCTTCCTGTTTTTTACCGTTGCGAAACCACCGCACTACTTTATAGATCTGTCCGGTTTTGGACATGGTTTCGGACCGTTTTTTTCCATTGTCAAAATATTCAATGCTCGTTGCTGTATCTCCGTATGCTTCCAGCGCGCCGTTCTCGTAATATCCCCGCATCAACACTCTGTTGGTATCGTTCATTACCAACAACAAACGAAGCTGACCGCTGCGAAAATAGTTTCTCATACTGTCCGTTGGATGCTCATCGGTTCGGAAGTACCGTTCGTACGCCAAATTCTTATTATCGAACCGAACCACTTCCCGAACCAGTTGACCGTTCTTATAGTGTTCTTCGGTTTCCATCGTCTCACCGTTCAGTGATTTCCTCTCATACTTTTTTACCCCGTCCTTCGGCACTTTGTTGTCGCTGATCGTCCGGATCTTGCATCCGGATATCACCAGTGCCGAACAGAAGAGTATGAGCAAAAAGTTTTTCATTGTATCAGCGACATAATTCTTTCCGCAATTTTTCTTCCCGCATCAGGGTTTCCTAATGCGGCGCTTTTTTCCTTCATGCTTTTTAATACGATATCATCAAAAAGGACTGTTCTCGCAACAGAAAGCAGTTTCTCCTTCAGCTCCGTATCAACTATCATCGATGCTGCGCCGGATTCAACCATGGTCTGCGCATTCAACACCTGATGATTCGCAGCAGCATGCGGATACGGAACAAGGATGGCCGGTTTTCCGAGCCGCGTCAGTTCCGCCAATGTCGTAGCGCCGGAGCGGCAGATGATGAGGTCCGCCGCCGCATATCCGAAATCCATTCGGTCAACATACTTCAGCACTTTAATGTTCGGATGCTGAGGAATGTGTCCTGCCGATTGCCAGTCCGTTTCACCTGTTTGCCAGATGATCTGATAGTCTCGCGCGATCGCATCATTAACCAGCACCGGCATTGCTGCGTTGATCGATGAAGCACCCAGGCTACCTCCAAAAACGAACAGTGTCTTTTTTTCCGGAGAGAGTCCGAAGAATCGGCTACCCGCTTCGCGCGTTGTCGCATCCAGTTCATCCCTGGTCGGATTGCCGACCACTTCCGCATGTACGCCCGACGGCAACCATTTTTTTGTTACCTCAAACGTGATGAACACTTTCGACACTTTAGATGCAAGAAGTCTAGTCGTCACGCCCGGAAAACTGTTGCTTTCGTGGATAACCGTGGGAATCCGGAGCATTGAGGCGACCCAAACTACCGGTCCGCACACGTACCCGCCGGTGCCTATGACAACATGCGGTTTGACCTTTTGAATGACAAAGAACGACTGCACAAGCGACACAATTACTTTTATCGGGAACAAAAGATTACTTAACCGCAGCTGCCGATTGAATCCGCTGATCCAGATGGTATAAAATGCAAAACCTTTTTGCGGAACAACGCGTGCTTCGATTTTCTTCTTCGTACCGACGAATGATATCGTTGCCGCCGGATCCTTCTTCAGGAGTTCTTCTGCGATCGCGATCGCCGGATAGAGATGTCCTCCGGTTCCGCCTCCGGCAAAAAGGATTTCCATGCTAATAGATCTTTCCCACCGCGGGTTCGATCGGCATCTGCGGTTGTTCGATAAACTGCCGCTCGCGCGGATGCAGATCGGTTTGCGATGAAATATTTAATAACACACCGACGGCGAAGGACGAAAAAATGATCGCCGTGCCGCCATAACTGACAAACGGCATCGGAACGCCGGTAGTCGGTGCGAGTCCCAGTGTTACCAGCGCATTTGCAATGGCATACAGCACGATGGTGGATGTAATGCCGATCGCAAGATATTTCCCGAAATCATCCGGTGCATACTTTGCAATCTTCAGTCCTCGGAGCAGGATAAGAAGAAACAGGCTGATGAAAATCATTGTACCGATCAATCCGTATTCCTCCCCGACGATGGAAAAAATGAAATCGCCGTATGATTCGGGCAGGAACAGATCTCGTTGTTTGCTCTGACCCATACCGACACCGAAAATTCCGCCGTTGCCGAATCCAATAATTCCCTGCAGCAATTGATAATTCGCGGTTGATGTCACTTTTTCGTCATTGCCAAAGCCAACATAGGATAGAATACGTTTCATTCTGTACGGTGCACTGACCATGTAGATCAGCAGTGCTGGAATCAGTGCCGTCAACGAAAGAAACACATGCTTCAATCGGGCACCGCCGACGAAGACCAGAATCATTCCCAGGACAAAGATCATCGACCCGGTGCTGAAGTTCGGCTGCAGCATTACCAAGACCACCACACCGCCGATCCAGATCATCAGCGGCATAAATCCTGTTTTAAAATCGGCAAGCTTTTCCCTTTTATTGGAAAGCAAAAATGCCAGATGAAACAAGAGTGCAAACTTGGCTATTTCGGATGGCTGCAGACTGAAGCCGCCGAATGACAACCAACGTGCCGCGCCTTTCACTTCACCGCCGGTCAGCCGCGTTGCTATAAGAAGAAAGATTGATCCTATCAGCACCCATTTCGTCAGAGGTTTATAACGCTTATAATCCATATTAATGGCAAAGAACATTACCACCAATCCTACCAGAATCTTTGTGATATGCTTGTTCACCAATCCGCTGGACGACTGCATCTTTTGCATGGCCCAGGTAGAAGATGCACTATACACCACCACGGTGCTCGCGACCATTAACATGAGGACGACAAACAACGTAATGCGGTCGATATGATTTTTTTCCGAGGCCATAAAATCTATAGTTTGTGCACTAACTGTTTGAACACTCTGCCGCGTTCCTCGTAATCCGTAAACCAGTCGAACGATGTGCATGCCGGCGAGAGCAATACGACATCCCCTTTTGCCGCCAGTGATGTTGCTACTTCAATCGTTTTCTGCATCGAAGCCAGGTTTGGGATCTCAGTGCCAATTGTTCCAACCTTTTCCACGCGGACCGTATCCGCAAAATTCTTTACGATCGTATCTGCCGAATACCCCGTGGCAACGATTGCTTTCACTTTATCTTTCACCAAATTAACGAGGGTCGTGTAATCATTTCCTTTGTCTTTCCCCCCCATGATTAACACGATTGGTTCACGATAACTCTTCAATGACATTTCCACCGCTTCGACCGTTGTCGCCTTGGAATTATTGATATACGTAATCCCATTCACTTCTTTCACCACTTCCTGACGGTGTTCAACACCTTTAAAATTCTTCAACGTCGATTTGATATATGCCGGTGTAACTCCGACCAGTTGTGCCGTTAGCGTTGCTGCCATCGCATTCTGCAGATTGTGTTCTCCTTTGATTGATATCTCATCCACAGAAATAATGGAATGCTTTTCCTCTCCCATGCGTGTAACAAGCATTCCATTCTCCACAAAAGCACCGGATTCCAATTTCTGTTTGGAGCTGAACTGCATCATCGCGGGTCGTTGCTGCCGGATCACTTTGTGTGTCCAATCATCGTCCGCATTGCAGATCAGGATATCATTCTCTGTCTGATTCATAACAATCCGCGCCTTTGAAGCTGCATACTGTTCCATCGAATTATTGTACCGGTCCAAATGATTCCGGGTGATATTTACAATGACAGCGATCTTCGGCTGGAACGAATTGATGAAGTCCAACTGAAAACTGCTCACCTCCAGAACGACAACAGTTTCCGCATCAACGTCCAGAACGACAGATGAGAATGCCGTTCCAATGTTACCCGCAACAACGTGTTTTTTCTTTGCATCGCTGAGTATCCTCCCGAGTAATGTTGTGGTGGTTGTCTTTCCGTTACTGCCGGTGATGGCAATAATGTCACCTTTACAAAACCAGCTTGCTGCTTCTATTTCTGCAACGATTTGAATGCCACGCTTTTGTGCTTCCAGAACAACCGGTGCATTCGTCGGAACGCCCGGGCTGATGATCATTAACGTACAATCATAAACGCTCTCGCTATGACCGCCGAATTCACCAGGAATTCCCTTTACTTTCAATTCTGCAATATGTTTTCGGGTACTTTCGCTCTTTCCAAAATCACTGACGAAAACTTTCGCCCCTGCATTATATACCAAGGATGCGACCGCAACACCGCTCCGTTCCGCACCGATGACACTAACCTTTTTCCCCGACAATGCAGTACTATTCACGATGGCCCTACCGCACTTTGAAAGTTGTCAAACTCAGGATCATCATCAGAATCGCAAGAATATAGAACCGAGTAACAATCTTCGGTTCCGCCCATCCAAGCAATTCAAAATGATGGTGGAGTGGCGCCATTTTAAACACACGACGTCCTTCTCCGTACTTTTTCTTTGTGTATTTGAAATACAAGCGCTGAACAATTACTGATACCGTTTCCATGAAGAATATTCCACCCAGGATCGGCAGGATCAGCTCTTTCTTCGCCATCACGGTTAATGCACCAATCGCTCCGCCAAGGGCAAGGGAGCCGGTATCTCCCATAAACACCTGCGCCGGATATGAATTGTACCACAGGAAACCGAGCGCTGCACCGACTAAAGCGATACAGAAGACGACCAGTTCCCCATTTCCGCGCAGATAAATGATATTCAGATAACTGCTGAATTCAGTGTTGCCGGAGATATACACAATGATTCCGAGCGTCATTGCGACGATACCGGATGTTCCGATCGCAAGCCCGTCCAGTCCGTCTGTGAGATTTACTGCATTGGATGTGGCTGTGATAATGAAAATGACGAGAGGGATATACATTATCCCAAAATCGAATTCCAGGTTCTTGAAGAATGGAACGGTCGTTACAGTGTTGGCCTTGATCGATGTCAATTCCGGCATCGTCGAGAGGACAAGTCCCAGTACGAGACCTACCGTCACCTGTCCGATAATTTTGTACCAACCAATAAGCCCTTCCTTTTTCTTCCGGACGATTTTCAAATAATCATCCATAAAACCGACAACACCAAGTCCTGCGGTGACGAAGATGATCATCTGCACATAAGTGTTCGTCAAATCTCCCCACAACAGCGTGGGGATCAGTATCGCAGCAATGACAATAATCCCACCCATCATCGGGGTGCCGGCTTTCAACTTATGTTTTTCCGGCGATCCTTCCCGATAGGTTGTCACGATCCCTTTTTCCTTCAGCCTGGTAATCACTTTGCCGCCGATGATAAAACTGATGAAGAGAGCAGTGATTGCCGCCATGGCTGCGCGGAACGTAAGATATTTCACCACGCCGAATCCCGGAGGATGATACACCTGTTCGATCCAGTATAAAAGATGATAGAGCATTCCCGTTATTCCTTTTTCCCGTTCTGATTCATCAACTGGCTTACCACCTCTTCCATTTTCATGCCCCTGGAACCTTTTACCAGCACCACGTCTCCCTGACTCAATACCTTCTGTAATTGTGCGGTCAATGCCTCTTTTGATTGAACGTGTAGCGCATTACCGCCAAATGCTTCAGCCGTATATTTGGAAAATGGTCCGACTGTGAAGAGCATATCGAAATTCATTTCTGCGACAATCACGCCGATATTTGTGTGCTCCCTTTTTGAAGTCTCGCCCAGCTCGCGCATATCCCCCAGTACCACCACCTTCCTGCCGCTATTCCGGAACGTCTTCAGCGTTTTCAATGCTGCAATCACAGAATCCGGATTAGAATTATACGTATCGTTCAGGATCACAATACCGTTCAGCGATAGAACTTCCATGCGTTTGGATGCCGAGGTGAATTTTGCCAATGCATCGGCGATCTTTTTCGGCTTCACCTTCATTTTCAGTCCGACCGCAACAGCTGCCAGCGCGTTGGTTACATTATGCATCCCGGGAACCGAAAGACGAATACCGATCGAAACACTTTTCTTTTGCCACACTGCATCGAACGATGCGTTTCCTAATTCATTGAGATCGACTTTTTTTGCTCGGACATCAGCCTTTGACATCACTCCATAGGAAAACGATCTCTTCATGGAATCTGCGTCATCCGTAAGGAACCTGTCATCGCAGTTCACGAATGCTGTTCCTCCGTTCTCATTCAGATACCGGAACAACTCTTTTTCCTCTTTCGCAACACCCGCTTCATCACCGAAAAACTCTAAATGTTCTTTGCCAATATTGGTGATTAGTCCGTGCGTCGGTTCCGCGATAGAGCAGAGATATTTCAATTCGCCGAAATGGTTCGTGCCGATCTCGACCACTGCTGCATCATGATGCGCCCGCAGCCGGAACAATGTCTGCGGAACCCCGATATGATTGTTCAAATTTCCTTGAGTGTTCAGGACATTATATTTCATCCTGAGTACCGCCGTCACCATTTCCTTGGTGGTTGTTTTTCCGTTGCTGCCGCCGATTGCGATCACCGGAATATCGAATTTCCGCCGATAGATTCTTCCCAGTTCCCCGAACGCAACCGTGGTATCATTCACAATGACGAATGCACAGGGAAAGGTTCTGAAATAGAGATCATGCTTCTGTGCCCATTCCCGGTGAACGACAACAGCCGCCGCTTCTGCTTTTATGACCGCATCGATAAAATTGTGGGCATCGAAATTTTCTCCTTTTAACGCAAAGAACAGATCGCCTTTTGCAACAGCGCGCGAATCGGTCGACACACCGGTGACAGGCCGTCGTTTCAACAATTCCTTGTTGATGAGTTCGGCATCTGTTAGATGCTGCAGGTCTTTTGCAGTGATTTTTTTCATACTACCGACGTATGATGCCGGCCAATTTGGCCGTCATCGATGCAGTTTGTCCCGATCAATTGATCTGTTTCAATACTTCTTCTCTGTCGCTGAAATGAACCTTTTCTTTTCCCAGCACCTGGTACTCTTCGTGTCCTTTTCCAGCAATCAGGATTACATCGCCCGATTGCGCCATACCGATCCCTTTGGCGATAGCTTTCCGGCGATCTACCTCAATGAGTGCCTTGGGCTTCGATGCTATCCCTTCAAACACATCCGCAACTATTTTCATCGGGTCCTCGGTGCGGGGATTATCAGAAGTGACGATTACAACATCGCTCAGGCGGCCGGCAATCGCACCCATTTTCGGGCGCTTCGATTTGTCCCTGTCTCCGCCTGCTCCGAAGATTGTAATGATCTTGTTCGTCCGGTCTGCCGGCAGCACATCGTGGATCGTCTGCAGGCAATTTTCCAGAGCATCGGGAGTATGCGCATAGTCGATGATCACCGTCCATCCTTTCGGGGAATGGATCTGCAGGAACCGTCCGGGAGCAGGAGAAAGCAGGTGAAACACCGCAGGCTGCAGTTGAAATCCCAATCCTTTCAATACTGTATAGGCGCCGAGGAAATTGTATACATTGAATCTTCCGACAAGCGACGTTGATATTGTCTCGTCTCCAATCTTTGCCGTAAAACCTTTCAGGGTCACTTCCACATCATGCGCCTGAACATCCGCTTCATTCGTAATTCCGAAAGTGAACACTTTCGCTTTACATCCTTCCACAATCCTGTCACCGTAGGTTGCATCGGTATTCGTCACCGCTATCGCTTGTTCGGACAGACTATCAAAAAGGATTTTCTTTGCTGCAAAATATTCCTTCATTGTTCCGTGATAGTCCAGATGATCCTGCGTCAGATTCGTAAATACGGCGGCATGAAAGGAGATACCGTGCACGCGGTTTTGATGAAGCGCATGGGACGAAACTTCCATAACACAATGCGTGCATCCCTGCTCCACCATCCGCGCAAACAGCTTTTGCAGTTCGAGCGATTCCGGCGTAGTGTGTGTGGCGGTGAATCGTTCGCTTCCAATAACATATTCGACCGTTCCAATCAGTCCCGCTTTGATCTTCGGATCCGACTCCAGCATCTGTTTAATAAGATATGTGGTTGTTGTCTTTCCATTCGTTCCCGTCACACCGATCATCGTCATTTTTGCCGCGGGATGACCGTAATAGTTCGCCGCGATTTGTGCCAGTGCTTTCCGCGTGCTTCCGACAACAATTTTTACCGTTCCGGTATGCATGCACATCGAATCGGGAATAGCAGTGTCATCCTCGATAACGATCACCTTTGCACCGTTGGCAATTGCGTCCGAAAGATATTTATGCCCGTCCACCCCGGTCCCTCTGAGTGCAACGAACAGATTTTCGCGCTGAACGAGCCGGGAGTCGTACTGGATTCCGCTGATTTTCACATCGTGCGTCGTCACCATCTTTCCGTACATGGTCTGGAACATTTTGGAAACCGAAACACCTTGTAGTATATCTGACAATGTCATTGCGATATTCCTTAATACAATTGGGCTGACGAAATTGATCTCGGTTCACACATAATCGTCACTTTCGTTCCCTGCTTCATTGCCGTACCCGGACTCGGGAACTGGTTCGCAACAATGCCGGAACCGACGATGGAAACGCCGAGTTGTTCCGCAGCGAGTTTGTTCACTGCACGGCGGACGCTCATTCCGCGCACGTCGGGTACTTTCAGCGATCCCGCGGCCACCGCATGTTCAGTTTCATTCATCATAAGCTGCACTATAGTGCCGGGCTCCACTTTTTTCCCCGCCGGCGGATATTGACGGATGACTTCTTCTCCGGTGCCGATTACTTTTGATGCGAGTCCGGATTGCTGGAGCGCTTTGACCGCTTCATCTACATCGTTTCCTGCAACATCGGGGATCGAGACCGGCGCATTCTTCCGTTGTGAGTCCGACGGCAATTGCGTTTGCTGGTCAGCAGTCACAGTCTTTGCAATCAGTCCATTATTGTTGATAATGCGGTCTGCGATCGCTTTAAAAATAGGTGCGCTGGCAGTTGCACCATAATATCCACCGGCTTTTGGTTTCTCTATCATCACCAGGCAAATGATCTCCGGTTTTTCAACCGGAAAGAATCCGACGAACGATGCATTATAACTTCCCTCTTCATACTTCCCGTTCACGTGCTTCCGGGAAGTACCGGTTTTTCCCGCAATGCGTATACCCGGCATCTTTACCACTTCGCCGCTGCCGAACTCCACGACACCTTCCAGCATCTGTTTCAATTGTTCATTCACATTCTTATGGATAACCCGGCGGATCATCTGCGGCTGCCCCGCATGTACTTCCTGACCGTTTTCATCCCGTTCCTTCTGCACGATGTACGGCTTCATCAAAATTCCATCATTGGCAATTGCCGAATAGGCGGAAACGATCTGCAGCGGTGTCACGCCGACCTCGTACCCATAAGCAATCGAATTGAGCGATGCCATGGACCATTCGGAAGTTTTTTTCAACTGGCCGTTACTCTCAGCCGGGAGTTCCACGCCGGTCGCCATTCCGAAACCAAAGTCGCGCGCCTGCTTATAGAGTTTTTCCTGTCCGATCTGATCGCTTACCTTTGCCATAACGATATTGGAAGAATACGCCATCGCTTCCAGGAATGTCACATCGCGCATCGGGTGCGAATCGTTGATCCAGCGGACTCTCTTTCCCGGATATTCGATCCGGTATTTTCCATTCTCTGCATAATATTTTTTTCCCAGCGTTGTTATCTCGTTTTCCAATGCTGCAGATGCGGTAACTATCTTAAAGACCGAACCGGGTTCGTACATGTCGGAGATGGTCCGGTTCTTCAATGCATCCGCGTTCTGCACGCGGTTCAGATTCACTTGCGGAAAATTTGCCATGGCGAGGATCTCGCCTGTCTGCGGACGCATCATCACCACTAAACCTGCTTCCGCCTGTGTGCGGGCGATCCCTTTTTTTAATTCTTCGTCAGCGATGGATTGATATTGCAGATCGATAGTCAATTCAAGCGAATGTCCGTCGATCGCTTCCTCGCGGGGATAATCCACCGATGGCCGTTTTCTGCCAAGACCGTCCTTCTGCATGATGACATATCCGTCACGTCCTCGCAATACCTCGTTGAACTGCTGCTCGATCCCGCTCATACCAACATTGTCGATATTCGTTGTCCCAAGCACTTGCCCTGCAAGTTCGTCGTAATGATAAATGCGCATCGCTTCGTTCATCCGGACGATGCCTCCCATTTTTTTCAATGGTATCAGTTCCGCGAAATCCGGACGCATATGACGTTCCATCCAGACAAATCGTTTTCCGCTTTTCAATTTGGCAGCATACTCCCGTTCCGGCTTTCCGGTCACTTTGGAAAATTCCTTCGCAATGAAGGCCGCATCCTCTCCGGCAATCTTCGGGTCTGCAGCAAACGAGACGAACTGTGAATTGGCTACCAGTACGTTGCCATTCCGATCATAAATATGTCCGCGCTGAGCAATCAACGGAACTTTTGCTTCATACTGTTTCTTGGCGATATCCTGATATTTACCCGACTCCAGCAACTGGATCTGCACCAACCGTATTGCTGCGGATGCAAACAGGAATAGAAAAACAATCTTCACGGCCAACAGACGGTGTTTATAATCCTTCTGCTGGGGAGTTTCCGATGTTTCGATCTTTGCTTTATTAGAAAATGGAAGCTGCATAAAAATAATTATTCCTGCGGTCCCTATCGTATAGTGATGGGACTACACTGGAAACCAGTCAGCGCGCGAGCGCCTCTTTCACTTCTGTTTCTTTTTCCGGATCGATTTCGAACCATACAGGCGCTTCTTTCGGATTGGTCATCCCCAATTTCTCCTGCGCCATTAAACTGATCCGTTCCAAACTTGCTTTCCGGTTAATTTCTGCTTTGATCACTTCGTTTGTGCTGACGATCTGATTATGCTTCGACTGCAGATCGTTCACTTCCTTTGCCAGATTATTCACCGCGATTACATTCCCCACATATAATAGAGCTGCCGTCGCGATCAAAAAGAGGGTTCCGACGATATTCGATGTTTTTACGCGCTTTTTTGTGTTTACACGACGGACATTCTGCCGCGGCAGAGCATATCCCGGATTGAAATTTTGCGAATCGTTCTGGCTTGCGATAGCATTGCTATAGATCTGCCGGTCATTGAACTGAGGCATCTCAGCTATATCTATCGGATTATTTCTGACTTGTTTTGCCATCGAAAATGTTTTGTTAGCAGCGTTCCGCTACGCGCATTTTGGCGCTGCGGGAACGGGGATTTAATTTTTGTTCAGCATCTGATGCTTCCATCGGTTTTTTCGTCAGCACGATTAACTCAGGATTACGCGGAGTATCCGGCTGGAATTTGTTTCCAGACGGGATAAATTTTGCCGCACATTCATTAAAAAACGTTTTAACGATTCTGTCTTCCAGCGAGTGATACGAAATGACAACGATCCGTCCGCCCACCGCAATGAACTGGAGCGAATCCTGCAGAATTGCTTGCAGGCGGTGCAGTTCATTATTCACTTCGATCCGAATTGCCTGGAATACCCGCGCCAATGATTTCACTGCAAATTTCCCTCCGACAACGCTCTCGATTATAGACGCCAGCTGTCCGGTTGTTTCAATTCGGGCTTCCTCACGCCGCTGAACAATCCTTCGAGCGATCCTTCGCGACAACCGTTCTTCGCCGTAATGAAAGATCACATCTGCAAGTTCTGATTCCTCGTATGAATTAATGACAGTATACGCATCCAGTGACTGCCGCCTGTCCATACGCATATCGAGCCGGTCATTCCCGCGGAAGGAGAATCCTTTGCTTGCTTCATCAAGTTGAAATGACGAGACGCCGAGGTCCAACAACAATCCATGAATCGTTGATATGTTCTGAGAGCGAAGTATGGCTGCGATGTGTGCGGTGTTATCGTTCACTAGTTGAACATTAAGGTTGCAATGTTGCAGACGTTTCCCCGCTTCTCGAATTGCGTCTGCATCGGCATCGATGCCGATAAACGTTGCCTGCGCCGAAAGGCGTTCGCAAATTTTTTCTGCATGTCCCCCTCCCCCCAATGTTCCGTCGACATACGTTCCGCCGCGCGAGGTAATCAGATGCTCCAGCACTTCATTCAGCATTACCGGAATATGATATGAGGACGGTTGTGACAATTCTCTTTTAATAAACTACTTGGAAACGAAATACCACTGCTCACACTCCTTCAACACTGTCCGTTCAACTCGCGCACTTACTCTTTCTTTTCAAACACTTTTGATGCAACGGTCAGATAATCTTCCTGCTGAGCATCAAGATATTTTTTATACTCATCCGGATTCCATATTTCGATCCGATCGAACACGCCAAGAATGACAACATCATTTTCAATATGTGCGTACTGGATCAACTCCTTCGGCAGTACGATACGATACTGGCCATCGAGCTCCACGTCGGTCGCATATTGCAACAACAGCCGTGTGAATAAACGGTCTTGTGGATTTGTCTGCTGCAGTGCTCCTATCTCCGTTTCACGTTTCGCCCATTCATCATTCGGGTAGACAAAGATGCACGACTCAAATCCTCGCGTAACTACAAAGGAATTGTTTGCTTCGGGCGCAAGGTTCTTCCTCATCTTTGCAGGAATATTGATGCGACCTTTATTATCTATTGTATAATGGAAAGAGCCTTTAAAGGTTGACACTTCAGGAAAATGCCTTATTTTGTTGAATATTTTTTACCCACTTTAACCCACTACTGGACACAAAGTTACTGAATTTCGATCTAAAGTCAAGAGGTAACACCAATAAACAGGGATATTTTTGAAGATTTTTTGAATTTTCTCTTTGGCAGGACTGACAGAATTGCAGAACGACAATTCTTTACGGTGGAGACCTAAGAAGTTACTTTAAGTGTGGTTTTTTAAATACAATTTTTGAAAATCAGTTTGAAGCTGGTTAGTGTTTTGAAAAACGATTCCTTTCATTCCCGTTTCACGGGCACCGTCAACATTTTCTGGCAAGTCATCGATAAACACAACCGAACCATTGTCTACATTGAGCGACGCACATACTTTTTCGTAGATAATTTTTTCCGGCTTCATGGCGCCAAGCTGAAACGATGTGAAGGTATCGGGAAATATTTTTATCACCGAAGAAATGCGGTGTACTTTTTCCCAATGACATTCGCATGTGTTGCTGAGCACTGCAATTCGGTATTGCTGACGCATTCGTTCGACGAACGGCAGGATCTCCGAATTATCGGAAACTATGATGCCGTTGAACGCATCCAGGATCTTTTCTCTGGAAAATTCTCTTTGGAAGATCTCAAACAGAACGTCCACAAATTTCTCCGAAGAATATTTTCCTGTTTCATATGCCCGGACGGTGCGCTGGACTTTGGATTGATCGTATAGCGATCGCAATTCCGGTGTGGTGAGACCAAGTCCGTTCGGAAATGCGTCGAAGTCGATATGCATTAGAACTCTTCCCAGGTCGAATAGAATCACAGAAATATTTTTATGCATACCTATGCTTCATAATAATTCAAGCGATGAATTTTTCCATTATCGCTGCTGCATCCTTCACACGGTCCGGGCCTTCGGCATGTTTCAAAAACGCCTGCAAGAACAGATTCTTTCCTTCCTGTTTCAATTGAATCAGCGGCTCTTTCACAGCCGAAACTGTTTCCATCATTCCGGTAAACAACCCACCTTCGTAGAACACTGTATCTTCTTCCAGCGGCAGGTAAAGTCGCAATGTCCGTTTATTCAATTCCACTTTTCGTATATTGCCCCGCGAACCCAGAACGCGAAGCGATGCCAGCGAGAACAAGTCGTTTACCTCATCCATCGCTTCTCCGAACCGGTCGATCAATTCGGCTTTCAGTTCATCTACTTCCTTTTGAGTCGTTGTTTTGTAGAGCCGACGGTAGAGGTCGAGCCGTTCCGTGTCGCTTTCAACGTAAAATTCAGGAATGTATGCTTCAATGTCCGCATCCACCTGTGTTTCGATTGTTCTTTTTGTTGGCTGCGACAGTTCGGCGGCAAACACTTCCGCAAATTCCTGCTCTTTCAATTCGGCAACCGCGTCTTCTAATATCTTGGTGTACATTTCAAAACCCATTTCCATAATGAATCCGCTCTGTTCGCCGCCGAGCATATTTCCTGCACCGCGTATCTCCAGATCGCGCATGGCAAGATTGAATCCAGATCCTAGTTCGGTAAACTCTTCAATCGCTTGTAATCTCCGCAGTGTCTGTTTCGGTAAAAGGCTGATCGGCGGAACAAGCAAGTATGCATACGCCTGCAGATTTGCACGTCCCACCCTGCCTCGCAGTTGATACAATTCCGCCAATCCAAACTTATCCGCCCTGTTGATAATAATGGTATTGACGCTGGGAATATCAACACCCGATTCCACAATCTTTGTCGTCACCAGCACATCGAATTTTCGTTCGAGAAAATCGATCATCACTTTTTCCAGTTCATGGCCTTCCATCTGTCCATGGGCAAATCGGAACCGCGCTTCGGGAATTGCCTCCATCAATGTGCCGGTAAAGATGTCGATATTGCTTACCTTATCCGTCACAATGAACACTTGTCCCCCGCGATGGATTTCATGGATGACCGCCTCCCGAATAATCTTCTTGTCATACGAAGCTATTTCTGTATGGATCGGCAGTCTGTTACGAGGGGGAGTATTGATCACTGAAAGATCGCGGGCGCCCATCAAAGAGAAGTGCAGCGTGCGCGGGATCGGCGTAGCAGTTAAGGTCAGTGTATCGACGGAAACTTTCATTGCACGAAGTTTTTCTTTGGCTGCCACACCGAAACGCTGTTCCTCGTCAATCACCAGCAGCCCAAGGTCCTTGAATTTTACATCTTTGGAGAGCAGCCGATGAGTACCGATCACCACATCCACGTCTCCGGCTGTAATTTTTTGCAGTGTCTCTTTCACTTCCTTTGCGGATTTGAATCGAGAAAGCAATGCGATACGGACAGGATACCGGCCGAGACGGTCAGAGAATGTATTAAAATGCTGCTGTGCAAGGATTGTTGTCGGGACCAAGACGCCAGCCTGTTTTCCATTCATTACCGCTTTGAACGCAGCACGGACGGCGATTTCCGTTTTCCCGAAACCGACATCGCCGCATACCAGCCGGTCCATAGGATGCGGAGATTCCATATCCGTTTTCATCTCCGTTGTGGTGCGCGCCTGATCAGGAGTATCTTCATACATGAAGGATGCTTCCATTTCCTTCTGCCAGTGCGTATCGGGTTGGAATGCGAATCCCGGTTCCATCTTCCGCTTTGCGTAGAGTTTAATTAGATCGCGCGCGATATCCTTGATCTTTTTCTTTGTCCGCGCTTTCAATTTCTCCCAGTCCGGACTGCCGAGTTTGTTCAACTTCGGTTCATGCCCTTCCGCAGAAGAATATTTCTGAATGCGCGTGATGTAGTTGAGATTGACGAAGAGCGTTCCCTTCTCCGCATATTCCAGCTTTGCCACTTCCTGTTCTGCACCGCCAACCTTGATTTTTTCCAGGCCGAGAAATTTCCCGATGCCGTGATCGACGTGTGTAACATAATCCCCTTTGCGCAGCGCCTGCAGTTCTTTTGCCGAGATTCCTTTGAAGCGTTTCCGCTTCCGCTCCGCACGCGCTTTCGTGCGGTTAAATATCTCGTGCTCCGTGAAGACGGCGACGCGTGCAGCCTCAAAAACAAAACCGGAATGAAACGATTCCGTGGAATAGATAATCCGTAACACCGGCTGTTCATCGGAGTCTGTGACCGCAAAACGACCTTCACCATCATCCGCAAGATTATCTAAATCCTTCAACGGCTTGACCGCTTCCTCTTCAATCAGATCCTGAATTCTCTCCAGTTCTTCTGTTCTGTCCGAAGTGATGATGACATCGAATCCATTTTCAGAAAACTCTGATATTTTTTCCCGGAGGATATTAATGCTGCCGTTCACACTCGGTTGCGATTGTGACTGAAAGTCGATATCTGCTTGAGCCGATTGAAACGGGGAATGGATCCAACGGGGGAATTGCTCAATCTTCTTTACTACTTCCTCAAAAGAAAAATCGATTTCAATCCCTTCTGATTCGATTTCGTCGAACTCTTTTTTCAGCAGTGCACTTTCTTCCACGAATATCGACACACCGGGGGCAAAATAGGAAAGAAGCGATTCGGTCCGCTTCGGTGCAGCAGAAGTTCCATCACTGCTGTTTCCCCGCAGCACATCCGGTATAATGCTCACCGATTGCAGGTCGCGGATGGAGCGTTGTGAAATGACCTCGAATTCGCGGATCGATTCGATGGTATCACCCCAGAATTCGATGCGAACAGGATGTTCGCCGATGAAGGGAAAAATATCGAGAATGCCGCCGCGCACGGCGAAATCTCCATAGCTCTCTACAAATTGTTTCCGTTCAAATCCCTGTTCCGAAAGCACGGCCAACAATTGTTCGAAATTCCTGTCCGACTTGACAGCGAGGTCTATCACAGACCGGGAAAACTCCTGCCGTTCCGGAACAGCGAATCCTAAAGCGGCGGCATGGGTGATGTAGATAGCCGATGTATTTGCCTGTAAGGCTTTGAGAGTTTCAATCTGTGAAAGCGGCGCAGACATATCCATCGCCTGAGAAGCGTGATGCGGTTCGACTGCATATAATTTCACATAAGCGTCACCGACGATAGTGGCGCAATCATCGCGAAGTTTTTCCGCTCGTTCTTCCTCATCCACAACAACGAGCACCTGACCGTTCGCCTGCCGAAACAGGGAGACGGCGATGAATGCCCAGAGCGATCCGGCAATACCATGCAGTATCGCCGGCTTGTCTGCCGTTACATTCATTGCATTCAGAATCTGGAATTGTTCCGATTCGAATATTTTCTTATTAATATCTACAGCCACCATAGTATCTTCATTTCATTTAAAACAGACTTACCCCTGCCGACGGGTCGTGACGAACTCGTTAGCACGGGCAGAACAAGGTACAGAGGAATTGGAAAAAGAAAAAGTGTTTTCTACGCAGGCTTTTCCGATTCAGCAATCATCTGTTGTACCATTTCCAGCAGCCGGAAGCCGTCGTAATTACGGAGCGGAACTGCTTTTTTCAACTCCATTGATGGTGTGAAGAGATAGAGATATCCGATAAAGTCGATCGAAGGCAACAGAGTATATTGGTGGATGATCTTTTCATGATTGGGATTTGTCTTGATAATCAGCGTTGGGATGCATTTCGCACGGATCAACCGTTTCAGTGCTGATTTTCTGAATGCCCGGTTCAGTTCTTCGATTATTAGAGAATCCTGCAACGCAACAATGAAAATTTGTTTGTGCTCCGCCTCCGCACGCCGAACGGCTTCAGGAAAATCATCCCAATGAGAAAATTCAGACACGGTTGTATCGGCGATCCACTCAATAAATTGCGTACCATTCATATATCCCACATTCCGCTTGATCTCCTGCTGATCCGGCATTAATAAAAGCGAGGTTGGCATCGCCTGAATGTTGAATTTCTTTTTCACGTCGGCACCAATGTTTTCATCGTCAATATTCACCCGCACGGCGATCACATCATTCTGCAGCGTCGCAATTACCGTATCGTTCGCGAAGGTTGTGCGGTCCATCAATTTGCACGGTCCGCACCATTCTGCATACACATCCACATACACTTTTTTGTTTTCCCGCGCGGCGGTTTGGAATGCCGTTGCATACGGCTGCCACTGCACAACGGCGGAGGATGGACTATATTCCATCACTGCTGCGGCAATTGCGCAGACTGCTCCTATCAGGGCAAATATTTTAATTTCGTTATACCGGCGCTGGTTCATACCTTATTCCGATCCGCTATCGACGACCACTTTATTCATTGCGAATAATGCCGCCGCAAAAAATAGAAATAATGCCGCAATCCCCCACATCATTTCCGTCAATGGGAACGCCATATTCGCCGCAAGAGCATGCTGCGCATCTTCAAATCCTGTCGGGAAAATATAATCCTTCAATACTACCGCCCAATGAATATCCCAATACTTCCGCATAACAAGAAAATCCATCATCTGGGAAAGCACCATACATCCGTACACAAATAATGAATTGAACGCTCCTTGCACAATGCAGGAAACGTACGCGGAAATGACGATCATGAGTAATATCTGCGCGCTTTTCAATGCCATGGCAATCGACGATGCAGAGAGATCGAACTTTACTATCACCGCAGGATCGAATGCAACGATCACCAGTGCGATTGTCACCGTTAATACAAATACAACCACCTGTGCGGCAAAGACTACAGCAATCTTTGTCACGATGTATTGTTGACGCGTTACGGAGCGAATGAGCAATGTCCGAATCCATCCGCTCTTGATATCCGCACCGACAATCCCGGCCGAGAAAACAATAAATGTGAAAAATGAAACGATCTGATCCGCCGAACTAACGAGTGCGGAAAGTGTTTTTACCATACCGGATTGCATCATGACAACGGATGGAATCAATCCCAGGCCGATCATCACCACCGCAAAGATGATCATACCGATCGTCCAGAACCGTTTGAATTCTGCCGGAAATAGAATGGCATAATTCCTCATACGCCATTCTCCTTTCTGCCGAGATTTTTCCTGAACAACTGTTCCAGGTGTCCGGGACCGATATCCTTCATCGGCGAATCATCGATCACCGTTCCGTTGCTGATAAAGATGATGCGGTCACAGACTGATTCTACTTCAGTCAGATGGTGAGAGCTGAACAGCACTGTCATTCCCTTTTGTTTTTGCTCCGCGAGATAGTCACGCAGAACAAAAACAGAAGGAGGATCGAGCGCTGCCGTCGGTTCATCCAAGAAAACAAGTTTTGGCGTACCAAGAAAAGCAAGAACAAGTTCCAGCTTTTGCCGCATGCCTTTAGAAAGTGATGAGAGCGAACGTTTGTAGGAATTGTCTAATTCGAATGTATGAAGCAGCTGCAGGATGTGTTCACCGGGATTTTCGATTCCAATCAGATCGGCGTGCAGGTGAAGAAAAGACTTTACTGATACATTTTTTGCGCGATATTGCGTATCCGCCTGATATCCGATTTTCGATCTGGAGTGGAATGACTCCGGATGTTCTCCAAACAGTTTCACTTCGCCGGAATCGGATGGAAGGAAACCGAGCAATAACCGCATCAACGTCGATTTCCCTGCGCCGTTCGGACCGATCAGACCGACGACCTCTCCCTCTTCCATCGTGAAGGATACATTGCGCAACGCTTCCACCGGAGGTTTGAACATCTGCCGGTAGGTTTTGGAAAGATTGTTTGCAGCGATCGCTGACATACGGGTGCACGCATCCTTTGTAAGTGTTGCGCAAATTATAAAAGAAAAATGGAAATGGCAAAGGGTAACACTTTATTTTCAATATTTCATTATACTCCATGAGAAACAATGAACTACGACATCACAATACTCACAGCAGAACACTATTTGAATCCGGCCCAACCCGATTGGTATGTTTCCCAGATCCTTCAGGAAGATCAGTTGGTCCGTACTGCACTGGAACGAAAAAGATTGCGTGTCCACAGAATTGATTGGACCAACAAAGAGTTCGACTGGTCCAATACGAAAGCTGTACTCTTTCGTGCTGTGTGGGATTATACGCAGCGGTACGAAGAATTCCAGGAATTCCTCCAAACTGTTTCAAAGCAAACTGCACTGATTAATTCTTTTGAAACGATCCGGTGGAATCTGGACAAACACTATCTTCGCGATCTTCAACAGCGAGGCATCAACATTCCAAAAACTGTGTATATAGAAAAAGGGACACACACTTCACTTGAGTCACTTCATAAAGAATGGAAGTTTGCGGATTCCATCCTGAAACCTGTCATGTCCGCCGGTGCGAGACATACATACCGATTGAATCCGGACAATCGCGCAGATCATGAGAAAATCTTTCAGCAATTGATTGCAAAAGAGGCAATGATGCTGCAGCCATTTCTTCAAAGTGTCACGACACATGGCGAGGTTACACTGATGGTTATCGGAGGAAAATACACCCATGCAGTATTGAAGAGAGCAAAACCGGGCGATTTTCGAGTGCAGGATGATTACGGAGGAACTGTCCACGCATATTCTCCTACATTGGAA
>Ga0172379_10001435_pt1 | contig 47257 bp, 38 predicted proteins | sample GrowelOW334metaG_FD_119756 | JGI IMG/M metagenome (GOLD analysis project Ga0172379, IMG submission 119756) | Groundwater microbial communities from an aquifer near a municipal landfill in Southern Ontario, Canada - Groundwater well OW334 metaG | ecosystem: Environmental > Aquatic > Deep...
CCCATCGCTATCGGCGATACTCCAGGAACCCTCTCGCAGGCGTGTCATCCATGGCAACAGTGCTGGAAACAATTCAGCTACGACAATCCACAGGCACATTAAATACCCTATGATTATTGGGTGGCCATTCGGCAATGCGCGGCCGCTTGCCTGGGGATGACTAAAAACTCAAGCCTCCTGACCGCAGGAGGCTTGAGAACAAATTTACCGTGCCCATGGCGAAGCCCTATCGGACTAGGTTATCCTGACCGCATCATTGTCGGATACCTGACTGGGGGCCCCGCGAATAATGCAAAGATTTTTTGTGCTGGCCGTCCTTATCCTGCTGGGCTGGCTGACGTATCGCCTCTCTCCCATTCTCAGCCCCTTTCTGGTGGCCGGCATCCTCGCTTATCTCGGCAATCCGCTGGTGACCCGCTTGCAACGACACCGAATCAGCCGCACCTGGGGCACCACACTGGTTTTCGTCCTCGTCGCTGTGATCATGGCGGGAATCATCATGGCCCTGCTCCCCATCATCCGTCACCAGTCCTCACTGTTCATCGAATATCTGCAAAAATATGTCGAACTCCTGCAAACGCAGATCATCCCGCAGTTCTCCGCACGGATCGGCATCCACCTCGACAGCCAAAGCATTACCCATTACGCCACTGCCAACGCCCAGAAACTGGCGGGGTGGCTGGGACGCAGTCTCCAGTTAGCGCTGAGCTCCGGCTCCGGTCTGATCAGCAGTGTACTTAGTATCATTTTAGTACCGGTTCTGGGGTTCTATCTGCTACGCGACTGGCCACGTCTCATTGCTCGTATGGCCGCCCTCATTCCGCCACACTATCTGCCACTTTCCCAGCGTCTGGCCAGTGATGCGGACACCATGCTCATGGCATTTTTGCGCGGACAACTCCTGGTGATGCTGGCCCTGGGCACCAGTTACGCGATTGGCCTCAGTATGGTCGGTCTGCAAACCGCTATCCTCGTCGGCCTGGTGGCGGGACTGCTCAGTTTTGTGCCCTATCTTGGCGTCGTAAGCGGGATAACCATGGCCAGCCTCGCCATGTACGTGCAGACCGGCGCTTTTTTGCCCATCCTCTGGGTACTCATCGTCTTTGGCATCGGCCAAGTACTGGAAAGCATGGTATTCACCCCCTATCTGGTAGGGGATCGCATCGGCCTGCACCCGGTCGCTGTCATTTTTGCCGTGCTCGCGGGCGGTGAGCTCTTCGGCTTTGTCGGCTTACTGCTCGCACTACCCGTCACCGCCGTCCTCATCGCCCTGTTACGCCACCTCCACGGCTGGTATTTGCAGAGCCCTTACTACCTGGGCAAAGAGTCATAACTTATGGAAGACGTCGTTATTATCGGCGCTGGCATTTCCGGTCTGGCAACCGCCTATTTTCTCCGTAAGCGGGGTTGGAAACCCCTGCTGCTGGAAGCAGGCGCCAAGCCAGGCGGCAACCTGCAAAGCCGACAGGAGGAAGGCTTTCAGCGGGATATGGGACCCAACTCGCTCCTGCTCAAAGGCCAGATCGTCCCGGAATGGCTTCGCGAACTGCAGTTAGAAGAAGAGGTCGTCGAAGCCAACCCACTCGCCCAGCGCCGCTATATCCTTAATCGCCATCGGCAACCCGTCGCACTGGGACCGGGTGTGCTTTTCGGCAGCAGCCTGCTGAGCTTGCGCGGCCGCCTGCGTCTCCTTGGCGAGCCTTTTCGGCCACCGCGTCGGGCGCAGACGGGTGAGGAAAGCGTTGCTGACTTTGTGCGGCGGCGACTCGGGGATGAAGCGCTCACCTGGCTGGTCGACCCCTTCGTCTCTGGTGTCTTTGCCGGCAATCCCGCACGTCTTTCGGTACAGGCTACCCTGCCCCGCCTGGTGGCGCTGGAGCAGGACGGTGGCTCACTCCTCCGCGGCGCGCTGCGCGCCCGGAACAAGAAATCGCCCGCCACCCCGAAAACCCGTCTTATTTCTTTTCGCGAAGGTTTACAGGCCCTCCCGCTCAGGGTCGCCAGCACACTCGGCGATGCTCTGCGTTGCAACACCCCAGTCGATCAATTGCGTAATAGCGATGACATTTGGCAGGTCAGCAGCGGCAACCAATCCTGGCAAAGCAAACGGCTCATTCTTGCCCTGCCCGCAGGCGCTGCGGCCGAGCTGATCGCGCCAACGGACGCTGCACTTGCCCGTGAACTGGACGCCATCCCTTATCCCGCAGTCGGCAGCCTGTCCATTGGCTTTCAGCGCGCACAGGTACAACATCCGCTGGATGGTTTTGGCATGCTCATTCCGCGGGTCATGGGTCTGGAAACACTGGGGGTGCTCTTCTCCTCCACCCTCTTTCCCGGGCGCGCGCCGGCGGATCAGATATTGCTGACCGCCTTTATCGGCGGCAGTCAGAATGACATTTCCGGACGTAGCGATGATGATCTGCTGGCGACCGCATTACACGAAATCAACCCACTGCTGGGTATCAGCGGCAAGCCCGTTTTCAGCCGCTGCCAGACCTGGCCAAAAGCCATCCCGCAATACGAAATCGGGCACCTGGATCGGGTAAGGCGGATCGACGCCCTAAGCGCCCGGTACCCCGGGCTGTACTTCCGGGCCAACTGGCGGGAGGGCGTCGCGCTGGGAGACTGTATGGAAGAGGCTTACCGGTTCAGTCAGGATGCCGACTGGCAGCACTGAAATTAGTGTCTGGGGTTGGGGCGAGCGCCGCAACCAGGGTATCCATCGCCGTATCCTGGGGCTTCGCAACTGCCCTTGGTGTCGCCGTGCTATTGAGCGCGACAGCGGACTTATACCGGGCATCGGCGCTAACCGATTCCAATTTGCGCCGAAATCCGGGCACATTCCCAACGATCTCTACGGGCGTCCCCACCTGCACCATCGCGGCGATTTGCTGTGCATCCCAATTTGACAAGGCCACGCAACCGGCGGTCCAGCGCCCAGGAAATACCTTGCTCTGAGGATCATCAGCAAATTGCGGACCCATGCCGTGAATGCCTATTTCACCGCCCAGCGGGGTATTTTGTGGCGGCGTCTGCCCGGCGTCGACAGCGTCGACAATGGCGCGATATTGCGCCTTATTGATAATGCCCTCACGCAACCCCCACGCCGCATTTTCCCGGTTGGGATAGGTCAAACCCATGAAAGGGCCATAGCGCGTTCCCCGGCTCACCCAGCCGATGTGATAACGCCCCATCGGGGTGACGTCATCCCCTCGTGTCCGTCTGGAAGCTGCGCCATTGAAGCCGATGGCCACCGGGTAGGTCGCCAACACGGTATTACCCTTGTAGATCGTCAGGAAGTGCGTGGTAGTCGAAATGATGATATGCACCGATTGGGTGACGGGCGCAGCGCTTGCCGGAGAAACCACGGGCGCCACCGGCTGAACAACCGGCGGGGGAATCTGTGCGGCATAGTAGGCCACCGAATGCACTGGCGCAGAGGGCAGATGTGTCGTCGCGCAACCCGCCAATCCCAGAGCACCCGGCACCACCCCCAATAGCCCCCATCTCTTGAATTTGCGTATCACTCCCACATCCCCCGATTGTTTCCACTCACACAGTCTCATAATATACCGGAAGTCTGATCGCAAGGTCCATGATCTTCTGGCGGATTTCCGCTAACCCACCTGCCCATACCCTAGCCGGTTCCCCAGCCAGCGTTGCACGAGAGCCTGCGCCGCATCAGGATCTTCCTGCAGCAGTTGATCCGCCAATGCAGGCACGAAAGCCAGCAGGGCTTCGTCACGCAGGATATCTGCGACGCGCATCTGCAGGATGCCCGTCTGCCGCGTGCCGAGATACTCGCCCGGTCCGCGCAGTTCCAGGTCTTTGCGCGCGATGACAAAGCCGTCATGGGTTTCGCGCATCACCCGCAAACGCTCTCGCGCCCGGTTACTCAGGGGTGGATGATAGAGCAGGATACAACTGCTCTGCTGCGCCCCTCGCCCCACCCGCCCCCGCAACTGGTGCAGTTGCGCCAGACCCAGACGCTCCGCATGCTCAATAACCATGAGACTGGCGTTGGGAACATCCACCCCCACTTCGATCACCGTCGTCGCCACCAGAATGCATACCGCGCCTGACTGAAAGGCTGCCATCACTTCCGCCTTTTCTGCGGCGCGCATCCGTCCGTGGATCAGCCCGATGTTCACACCGGGCAAGGCCATTTGCAGCTCTGCAAAACTCGCCTCCGCCGCCTGCAACTCGAGAATTTCCGATTCCTCAATCAGCGGACAAACCCAATAGATTTGCCGCCCCTCTTCCAGCATGTGTTGCATCCGTCCGATCAGTTCGGGCCGACGACTGTCAGGCATCACCAGGGTTTCCACGGGGGTGCGCCCGGGCGGCAGCGCATCAATGACCGACACCTCCAGATCCGCATGCACTGTCATCGCCAGGGTTCGCGGAATCGGCGTAGCGGTCATCACCAGCAGGTGGGGCATGGTCATGGTGCCTTTCTCCAGCAATTGCCTGCGTTGCTCCACGCCAAAGCGGTGTTGCTCATCGATGATGACCAGCCCGAGACGAGCAAACTCCACCCCCTCTTGAAACAGCGCCTGCGTCCCCGTCACCAAACCAAGCCTGCCATTGGCGAGGGCTTCCAGGATCTCGCGGCGGGCGCGCGGCGAGCGGCTACCCACCAGATAACCCACGTCCCGGTCCAGCGGTTCCAACCATTGCCGAAAGCGCGTATATAATTGTTCTGCAAGGATCTCGGTCGGCGCCATCATGGCTACCTGATACCCGGCCTCCAGTGCGGTCAGCGCCGCTGCCGCCGCGACCAAGGTTTTGCCGGAGCCCACATCCCCTTGCAATAAGCGACGCATGGGCTGCTGGCGCGCCAAGTCGGCGTTAATCTCCGCAATCACCCGCTCCTGTGCTCCCGTCGGTACGAAAGTCAAATGCGTCAGAAAATGCCGCCACAACTGCCCTTTACTGAGTAGACAGGGGGCATTCTGCATCATCCCCGACTGCCGCGTCTGACGCACCGCCAAATGATTCGCCAGCAACTCCTCCAGCGCCAGCCGCTGCCAGGCGGGATGCTGCGGCGAGGGAATCTCGTCCGCACTTTCATGCAGCAAACGCAGCCCTTCGCGCAGACTGGGCCACTGCGGAGGCAGTCGATTTTCAAGGTAATCTGGAAGCTGGTCGAGAAGGGTCAGGGCTTGCGCTACCCAGCGCCGCCATTGCGCCTGAGTAACGCCTTCACTACTGGGATAAAAAGGGGTGAGGTGACGCGGAGCGCGAAACTGAGGGACATCCGCCATCTGCCATTCTGGATGCACCATTTCAAGGCCGTGAAAGCCGCCGCGCAATTCTCCGAAACACCAGAGCTGCCGCCCGACCTGCCATTGCCCACGCAGGGCCGCTACCATGTGAAAGAGCCGTATGAGCAGACGTCCACTGCCATCACTCAAAGTCACCAGCCATTGTTCCCGTCGCCCACGCTGGTGATCGACACGGACAATTTCACCCAGTACGGCGCACTCCTGACCGGGCTGCAAGGCCGTCATAGGGGATATGTGGCGGCGATCCTGATAACGACTGGGCAGATGAAACAGGATATCCTGCACCCGCCACAGGTCCATGCGCTGTAAGCGCTGGACCAGAGCGGGGCCGACCCCGCGCAATGCTGAGACGGAACTCTGTAGATACGGTCCCGTCTTCGCAACCACCATGCTAGTCGGCGCGCGGCAGGGCCTCGCGACGCGCCCATTCCGCGAGAAGCTCGTCAAGATCGACATGATGCATGATGGCTACCCCCCCCAGCGTTTCACGATCAGCAATAAAGCATTCTCCGCAATGAATACCGCGCTCTTCCAGCAACGAAACCAATACCGGATGTGTCTGCAGCAGCTCGCGCATGGGCTGGGCAAGGGCTTCCGCGCGCTCCATCTCAGTGCTCCTTGTCCAAGGCAACAATGCCGTCTATTTCTACCTGCGCGCCACGCGGCAGAGCAGCCACCTGTACCACCGCACGCGCCGGATAAGGTGGCGTGAACGCCACCTCCATGGCCTGATTTACCTGCGCAAAATGGCCGAGATCCACCAAATAGACCTGCAATTTGATCGCATCCTGCAGACGCCCACCCGCTGCTTCGCAGACTGCCTGCAGGTTATCCAGCACTCGCCGGATCTGCAGGGCGACGTCGCCTTCTACCATCTGCCCGGTTCTAGGGTCCAGGGGAATCTGACCCGAAAGGTAGAGCAGGCCGTCATGCACCATACCCTGACTATAAGCCCCGATAGCCTGAGGTGCCGAATTACTCTGAACTGGAACTGGCATAGATTAAACTCCTTGTTAGCCTTTGACCCGCTGTACCCGAGATACCATCGGCAGACTACGCAAACTCCGCATGATTTTAGCCAGGTGATCACGATCGTGTGCCTGTATGGTAAAGGTGATGCCCGTATAGAGTCCATCCTGGGGCTCGATGTCCACATGATCAATATTGGAATCTTCATCGGAAATCAGGGTGGCAACGCGGGCCAGCACACCACGCGCGCTCTCCGCTACCACCCGGATCATCACTGGAAATTCACCTTGAGCTTCGGGGTCCCACTGCACATCCACCCAACGGTCGCGGCGTTTGCGCCACTCGCGGATATTGTGACAATCATGGGTATGCACCACCACGCCTTTGCCAGCACTGATAAAACCCAAAATAGGATCGCCGGGGATAGGTCGACAGCAACGCGCCAACGTCACCGGCATCCCCTCTGTCCCTCGAATCAACAGTGGCTTTTTGGTGGCCACCTCACGGTTGAGCCGGCTCGGTAACAATTGACTTACCGCCTGCCCCAGACGACGCGCGGTCTGCGCCAGTTTCCCGCGATCTTCTTCCTCAGGTAACAATTTGTGGGCCACCACCAACGGGAAGACCTCGCCCATACCAATAGCTGCGAGCAATTGTCCCTCATCCTGAACATTGAACGTCGTCAGTACCCGCCGAAAATCGGCCGCTTCAACTTGTTGGAGGTTAGCGCCCAGACTATGCATCGCCTTTTCCAGCAGGTTGCGACCCAACACTTCGGCATCGCCGCGCTGAATGGTCTTCAGATAAGCACGCACGCTGCTGCGCGCTTTGGCGGTCACCACCACATCCAGCCAGCCGGGCTGCGGATGTGCCGAAGCTGCCGTGACAATTTCTACTTTATCCCCGTTATTCAGAGGGCTGCGCAACGGCACGTACATATCATTGACCTTAGCGGCCACTGCCTGGTCACCAATATCCGTATGCACCGCATAGGCAAAATCCACCGCCGTCGCGCCACGCGGCAAACTGAGAATCTTGCCCTTGGGGGTAAACACATAGACCTCATCAGGAAACAGGTCGAGCTTAATGCTCTCCAGGAACTCCTGAGAGTCCCCCCCCTGTATCTGTAGCTCCAGCAAACGCTGCAACCAGGCGCGCGCCTGCGTTTCGGCATGTGCGTTATTCGAGCCCGTCTTATACAGCCAATGCGCCGCCACCCCCGCTTCGGCGACCCGGTGCATATCCCCGGTGCGGATCTGGACCTCTACCGGATGTCCAAAGGGGCCCAGCAGCACGGTGTGCAGGGACTGATATCCATTGGATTTGGGGATGGCGATATAATCTTTGAAACGCCCGGGAATCGGCCGATACAGACTATGAACAATGCCCAAAACGCGATAGCAGGCATCCACATCGGCGACAATGACCCGGAAGGCATGGAGATCGTGGATGGCACTGAAGGGCATACCCTTCTTCTGCATCTTGCTATAAATACTGTAAACGTGTTTCTCACGACCGCTGACCTGTGCTGCCAGCCCCTCCTGCCGAAGACGGTCCTCCAGGGCATGTTCAATTTTTTGCACCGCTTCCTTGCGGTTACCACGCGCTGCCTTTACGGCCTCATTGAGGGTGTGCCAACGCTTGGGGTAGAGATGGGAGAAGGCCAACTCCTCCAACTCAATACGAATAGCGTGAATACCCAGACGTTGCGCGATGGGCGCATAAATATCGAGGGTTTCCCGGGAAATACGTCGCCGCTTCTCCAGCTTCATCACACCCATGGTGCGCATATTGTGTAGACGATCGGCCAGTTTTATCAGTACCACCCGAATATCCCGGGACATGGCCAGAAACATCTTGCGAAAGTTCTCGGCCTGTGCCTCTTCACGGGTTTCGAAACGGACCTGCCCGAGCTTGCTGACCCCGTCCACCATCTCCGCCACTTCTGGCCCGAAGCGCTCGATGATGCTTTCCTTGCTGATGTGGCAATCTTCAATCACATCATGGAGCAAGGCGGCTTGAATGGTGAAAATATCCAGTTGCAGTTCGGCGAGAATGCAGGCTACCGCCACCGGATGATGAATATAGGGTTCACCACTACGCCGGGTTTGTGCTCCGTGCGCCGTAGCCGCCAACTCGTAGGCTTCACGCGCGCGCACGACCTCTTCGGGCGTCATGTATTGCTGGAGCAACGCGCGTAGTGGCGCGCAAGGATCCTCTAAAGCTGGAGAAACCGGCGGCAGACGCAGCACCTCGCCCACCGCTGTCGCCAGGGGTAGTTTCGGCACCGCTGTGCCTAGCTCGCTTTCACTCGCCAGCGACATCCTCAGCTCCAGCCGCTTCGCGGTTCACCGCACCAGGGAAGTTGGGTAATGGTGGCGGCATCTGCTCGTCCAGTATCGCCCGGCTCACCTTGCCAGCTGCCACTTCGCGCAGCGCAACGACCGTATTTTTGTCACGTCCCGGCTCCACTCCCGGCACAGCGCCAGAGGCCAGTTGCCGCGCCCGTCGCGCCGCTACCAACGTCAACTCAAAACGATTATCCACATGCTCCAAACAATCTTCTACTGTTACTCGTGCCATCGTCTATTCACCTTTTATCAATTCAACCGCTCATACCGAGAAGGCTCTTTAATCGTTGATGCTGTGCATGCTGCTGGTAACCCAACCGCAAATGCTCGGCATGGACAATACATTGCAAGTCGGCTAACGCATCCTGGAAGTGGTCATTCACCACCAGATAATCAAACTCGTCATAATGCAACAACTCTTCACGTGCTGCCGTCAGCCGGTGCTCGATAACCGTCTCCGAGTCCTGGCCACGGCCGCGCAAACGTTCCGCCAAGGTGGCGACAGACGGTGGCAGGATAAAAATACTGACCGCCTGCCCCGGCAATCTTTCCCGCACCTGCCGCGCGCCTTGCCAGTCGATCTCCAGCAGACAGTCGGTCCCAGCGAACAGCTGACTCTTCACCCAAGGTTCACTGGTGCCATAACCATTGCCATGCACTCGGGCATACTCCAGAAACTCACCCCGCTCCGCCATGGCCGTGAAGGTCTCCATGGGAACGAAATGATAATCCGTCCCCTCTACCTCTCCCGGCCGCGGGGGCCGGGTGGTGTAAGAGACGGAGGTGCGCAATTGCGGAATCGCCGCCACCAGCGCCCGGGCCAGACTGGTCTTTCCCGCCCCGCTGGGTGCCGAAACAATCCACAGGATACCGCGTTCTGCTCCACCCGTCATTGGCTTTTCACTCCACATTCTGTACCTGCTCCCGCATCTGTTCGATAAGCACTTTCAGCTCTACCGAGGCAAAAGTCACCTGACTATCTCCGGCCTTGGAAGCGAGCGTGTTGGCCTCTCGATTGAGCTCCTGCATGAGGAAATCCAGGCGTCTGCCAACGGCCTCCTGCCGCTGCAAGATGCGCCGCAATTCAGTCAGATGAGTGTCCAAACGGTCCAGCTCCTCCGCTACGTCCTGACGTTGCAGATAAAAGAGCAGCTCCTGTTCCCAACGCCCCGCGTCCACCTGCTGTGCCAGTTCCTGCAGGCGCGCCTGTAAACGTTCGCGCAGCGCCTTTTCCAGCTCGGGCAAATGGTTGCGTAACGCTGCCGTCTGCCCGGCAACCGCATCCACACGACTCAGTAACAGTTGTGCCAAAGCAGCACCCTCCCGCTCCCGCGCCTCCTGCAACTCGGTTAACGCCAGGTCCAGCAGCGCCAGCGCTTCTGTTTCCAACACCTCCGCGTCCGTATCCGTACCAGATGCCTGCACCAGACCCGGCCAGCGCAGTGCATCCCACGGATTAAACACGGTCTCACCCAGTTCCCAGATGGCATTCAGTTCCGCATGGAGTCCGTGTAGTTCCGTCGCCAGTGTCGTATTAAGGCGCAACGATCCACCCGCCGCAGGTTGAAAACGCAGCCAGACATCCACCCGCCCGCGCACCAGCGTTTTTTGCAAGCGTGCCCGTACCGCTGTTTCGAGGGCGCTCAAGCCCTCGGGCAGGCGCAGACCGACATCAAGAAAACGGTGATTTACGGTACGCAGCTCCCAAACCAGCGTGCCCCAAGCCCCGTGACTTTCACAGCGGGCGAACCCGGTCATACTGCATATCATTTTGTTGGCTCCCCAGCGCAATCCTGCTCACGAAAAAGCAGGCATCCTTGCATAAACTAGCATACGGCTGCCAGTCCGGCGACCTCTGCACGCGCTTGCCGAGTGCAAAATACCGATTAAGCGGCCTTGACGCTGTCGGAATCCAGAACTAAACCTAAAGAACTAAACCTAAAAAATTGGGCTGCCGGTTCTAGCGTCAACGCATCCAGTTGGCGAATCCGACCATTACGATAACTGCGGGAGAGTGTCACATGATAGGCTCGAAAGAAATGCTGTTCGAATGGGATGAGTGGAAAACGCGGGCAGTGGCGCTGGGGGTCGCGGAGGATCTGGCCGAACTGGGCAAAAAGATCATGCGCGATGCCTATATGCAGCGCTGGCCCGAAGCCGTGCTCGGCGACTGCGGCTGGGATGACGATGGTTTTGGGATGCTGGCCTTGGCACGCGCAAAACCCGCTGAAGCTCGCCGTGATTGGGAACGGCTATATGCGCACCATCATCGCCGGCCCGCCTGCCCGGTAGAGGCGAGCCACCATCGCCCTAATAAGGCCATGGTGCGAACCACCGCTCCACTGCTGGTTCACCCCCGGAAACAGGAAGAGAACAGACCCTGAAATCTACAAACGCACCCAGAGCAAACGCCAGAGGATAACAGGCAAGGAAATCGCACCGACATAGTGACCAACGATGCGTTCTTGCCCGTTCACCCGTAGGGAGGTGGGCGCCAGCTACGTTTACTGGGTCAGGCCGGCGTAGAGCATGGGCAAACGCTCCGGCAGGCGTTCCACATGGTCGATCACCTGATAATTGCGCGCCCCGAAAATCCGCGACACATACTCATCGGCGTGGGGATCAAGGCTCAGACAATAGGTCATCACCCCGTCCCGCCCCAATTCCTCCACAGCCCGCCTCGCGTCGTAGCGCAGATACTGCGGATCGCGTACATCAATATCCGCTGGCTCGCCATCGGTAATAACCAGCAACAGTTTTTTCGATTGCCGCTGATGACGCAGGTAGTGCCCGGCATGGCGTAAGGCCGCCCCCATGCGCGTGGAAAGCTTGCCGGTCATACCCGCAATACGCCCCATGGCCTCATCGCTATACGCCTCGTCAAAGTCTTTAAAGCGGTAATATGCGACATCATGCCGCCCATCGGAATGAAATCCGTGAATGGCAAAGGGATCACCAATACGGTTCATGGCGTCGGCGAGCAGTGCCGTCGCATCCCGCGTAAGCTGGAGGATAGTGTCTTCCGAACCATGGACCTTGTCGTTGGTCGACTCGGACAGATCCATCAATACCAGCACGCTGAGATCGCGCACCTTGCGCAAGTTACGCATGTGGATACGGGTATCCGGCGCCAGACCCATGCGGATATCGACCAGTGCGCGCACCGCCGCTTCCATATCGATCTCATCGCCATCTTCCTGTTTGCGCAGACGCTGCACACCCTGTGGTTGCAATGCCTCGATCAGGTATCTGAGCCGACTGGAGACCGGCTTGTACTTGTCCAGCACCTCACGCACATCGCGCACATCGCCGATCCTGGGCCGACGCTCCAGCACCGTTACCCAGTGCGGGCGATTGGTCTGAATCTGATAATCCCACTCCGGATAATGGTAGGGATCAGAAACCGGCTCCTTGCCTTCCATTTGGTTGTAACTCAGCCCCATATCTTCGTAGGGGAAAAGCTCGGATTGCAGCACCCAGACTTCCTGGGCGTCGTCACCGGCCAACTCGGTATCAATCTCGTTGACCATTTCCATGACACTGACATATTTCCGCACTTGGGCGCCGGGAAGGATAGTCGCTTCACTTTCCCAGTCGATTTCCTCAAACTCCCAAATATAGCGGTTATCGTCCCGATAGGGGATATCGGGGATGTCGGTACGGGCATGGTAAGTCATCTTTTCCTTACGCAGGGTGTCCGCCAGTCGCACCCCCAAATCCCAGGAAAGTTGTGGATCGTCCCAGCGGGCCTTTGCCTCCTCAAAGGTTTGCCGACCCTCCTGCACCCAGACATTGTCGTCCTCATAGGCGGGATCAATGATTGCCCGCGCCAGTCGGGAAAACAGCTCCCCCATAGTGGCCACCGGCCCGGCCACCGCAGTGTGAAAAGGCATCCAGATTGCGCGCAGTCCGGGGAAGGCGCGCATGGCCAGTGCCTCCACCCGTGCATCTTCCAGCAAACCGATTACGGCCATCTGCTCAGGGTTGAGTGCCTCAGCCGAGATCGCCTTGTGCATGTAAGCCACATGCGCGGCGGCGTGAGCCGCCACGGCGCGATAGCGGGTCATCCCATCGATGCCTTCCCAATCATCGTAGGCGTCGGGAAGATGGATGAAAATCCCTTCGATATAAGGCCGGTAACCTTCGCGGTCTTCAAAGTCACCGCTGGTCGGGCGCAGGAAGAAATCCCGTCCCCATAATGCCCTCAAATACATACGCAGACGACGCTGAATGTCAACAAAAAGCGTGCCTTTACGCTCCTGCTGGAGCATAGCCAGGGCTTCCGGACTTTTCAGGGAAAAGTAGGCAATCTGCGCCGCAAAGTCTGTACGATGGGCGTGTGCACCCCAGAGTGCCCAGCGCCGCAAACCACCCAGCGTCAAATAGCCAAAAAGCTGGTCGATATTTTCCAGCATGGGTCGCAGCGCGCGCGGCACTTGCGCAAGCAGGCGGTCCAACATGCCGAGATAGCTTTTGAAGAGCTCCAGATCGGCCAGACGGTTGGCGGCTGTCGGACTGGTGGACACCACAGCCTCCAGTACCGCACCGCTGGTTTTGGACGCCATTTTCATAACGGCACCCACCAGTTCCCAGACGGCATCTTCTCCCATTTCGCGGGCGACGTGAGGGGCTGCATCCAGATAACTGCTCACCAAACCATCGCCCTTGCCCAGAGATCGCAACCCCATGGCACCATCCAGGTATCGATCCAGACCGGCAGGACTAAAAATTCGGGCAGCTTCTTGCCAGTTACTCTGCAGGATGGCCTGGCTTTCATCGCCAAAAGCCTCCAGCAATTCTGCATAATCTTCCAGATGTTTCATGCGTCCTCCATGATCGTCGGGCCCTCTGCACTGCTAGGCGAACGTGAGAACTCAGAAGTACGTGGTCACCGCCGCATCCAACGCGTCGCGCATGTCGGGGTCATCGGTAATCGGACGTACCAAGGTCACCCGGCACGCGGCCTTCGCCTCAACACCCTTGTTGATCAAGGAGCCTGCGTAGACCAACATACGGGTGGAGATGCCTTCATCCAGGCCGTGTCCTTTCAGATTGCGGGCACGTTCGGCAATGGAAACCAGCTTTCCGGCAACCTCCTTGCTGACACCAGTCTCGTGAGAGACAATTTCCGTTTCAATTTCGTGATCTGGATAGTTGAAATCCAGGGCCCCAAAACGCTGCTTAGTCGACTGCTTCAGATCCTTCATGAGGCTCTGATAGCCCGGATTGTAAGAAATCACCAATTGGAAATCGGGATGTGCCTGCACCAGCTCGCCCTTCTTTTCCAGGGGAAGCACACGGCGGTTATCGGTCAGCGGATGGATGACCACAGTGGTGTCCTGACGAGCCTCCACCACCTCATCCAAATAGCAGATAGCGCCCAAACGGGCCGCCATGGTCAGCGGCCCATCCTGCCAGCGGGTGCCTTGCGGGTCGAGCAGGAAACGTCCGACCAGGTCAGAAGCCGTCATATCCTCATTGCAAGCCACCGTAATCAACGGCTTGCCCAACTTATGGGCCATATACTCCACGAATCGGGTCTTGCCACAACCCGTGGGACCCTTGAGCATCATCGGCATGCGCACGCTGTAAGCGGCTTCGTAAAGCGCTACTTCATCACCAGTAGCGCGGTAATAGGGTTCTTTTTTGATGCGATATTCGGCCAGCTGGTCGTTCATGAGATGATTCTCCTCGGGCAGGGAAACACGGCACTTGACGGGAACATTCACGCTATCAGCAATCTGGAGGGATAGCAGGGGATGTTCTCGACAAGCGCCGCACCGGCTCAGCGCAAAAAGTCTGAGCGGTACGGCACGGGGCTTATACGGTCTTGCCCCGATAGACTACCAGGGAGGTACCCTGGGACTGCTTGAAGTTGTCATAGCCGACGATACGGACGTGGTTATGGGGATTCGCCTTATGGCACGCTTCCGCTTCTTTCAGGATAGTGTCCACGTCGGTTTCGCCGAACATGGGCAACTTCCACATATACCAATAGTTGCCGAAGGCGTTTTCCGGTTCGGTATGTTCTACCGCCGGGTTCCAGCCCTTGGAAACAATGTACGCAACCTGTTGACGGATCTGCTCCGCGGTCAGGGCGGGCAGGTAAGACAGTGTCTCGAACTTCCGGCTCGCCGGATCGGAGAGACGGGATTTATAATCTTGCACTTCACTCATAAAAAGCTCCTAGGCATCAAGACGTGCCCACCGGCGCGGGGATCCAAGCACCCCCGCCAGGGTACACGATAAACCTGCTTATTTGTGGGCAACGTCCAGCTTGTCGACCGTATCGAACTCGAACTTGATCTCTTTCCACGTTTCCATGGCAATCTTGAGTTCGGGAGAATGCTTGGCGGCCTCGGTGAGCACAGCCTTGCCTTCCTTCTCAATAGCCACACCACGGTTGCGGGCTTCCACACAGGCTTCCAGCGCGACACGGTTGGCAGCGGCGCCGGCCGCATTGCCCCAGGGGTGACCCAGGGTGCCGCCACCGAACTGCAACACCGAATCATCACCAAAGATGGTGACCAGCGCCGGCATGTGCCAAACGTGGATACCACCAGAAGCGACCGGCATCACGCCCGGCATGGAGCCCCAGTCCTGGTCGAAGAAAATACCGCGGCTGCGATCTTCCTTGATGAAACCATCCCGCATGATGTCGATCCAGCCCAGGGTCGCCTCACGGTCGCCTTCGAGCTTGCCTACCACCGTACCGGAGTGCAGATGATCGCCGCCAGACAGGCGGAGAATCTTGGTCAGCACACGGAAGTGGATGCCGTGATGGGGGTTACGGTCGAGCACCGCATGCATGGCGCGGTGAATATGCAGGAGCATGCCATTGTCGCGACACCAGTTGGCCAGACCCGTGTTGGCGCAGAAGCCGCCGGTAATGTAATCGTGCATGATGATGGGTGCGCCGATTTCCTTGGCGTACTCCGCACGCTTGTACATTTCCTCCGGAGTCGGGGCGGTAACATTCAGGTAGTGCCCCTTACGCTCGCCGGTCTCAGCCTCGGCCTTCTGGATGGCTTCCATGACGAAGTCGAAACGCTGCCTCCAGCGCATGAAAGGCTGGCTGTTGACGTTCTCGTCGTCCTTAGTGAAGTCAAGTCCACCACGCAAGCCTTCATAGCAGGCGCGACCATAGTTCTTGGCCGACAAACCCAGCTTGGGCTTGATGGTGCAGCCCAGCAATGGACGACCATACTTGTTCATGATGTCGCGTTCGACCTGAATCCCGTGGGGTGGCCCACCGCAGGTTTTGACGTAAGCGATGGGGAAACGGACGTCTTCCAAGCGTAGCGCACGCACCGCCTTGAAGCCGAAGACGTTACCAACCAGCGAGGTGAAGACGTTGACCACAGAACCTTCTTCGAAAAGGTCGATGGGGTAGGCGATAAACGCATAGAAACAGGTATCATCGCCAGGAACGTCTTCGATCCTGTACGCACGACCCTTGTAGTAGTCGAGATCGGTGAGGAGATCGGTCCACACCGTGGTCCAGGTACCGGTAGAAGATTCGGCGGCAACCGCAGCAGCGGCTTCCTCACGATCTACGCCCGCCTGGGGAGTAATTTTGAAGACCGCAAGGATATCGGTATCCTTGACGTTGTAATCTGGTTCCCAATAGGTGTTCCGGTAATCCTTCACACCCGCGTTATAGGTCTTGACGGCCATAATGCCACCTCCATGCAGTTGCCCGACGCCGGTGCCTCCGGCGCAATCGCTACGTCTGCAGCGATGGAGTGACTATAGTGTTCACAAGCCATAAACACTAATCACTATTAATTATTTTTCTCATAAGCACAAACTGATGCAATGATCGCCGGGGAGTTTTTTTGGCGCTGGGATAGGGCGTATCTACCAGGGCAGCACTCTTGGCGTTACCTTGTTCGCGTGCCATCATCCACCAAGTTAGGAGCACATGACCGCTGCAAATCTTCGCCAAAAAGCTGCGGCATGATTTCTGCCCACACATGGACAGAAATCCCGGTATCCTCGTGTCCAAGTCGGACTTTATTTAACTCATTGTTTGCTGTCTAATACTCTCCACGCCATGGCAACAAGGTTAATAAATATGCGCATCTGTATTCTGGGTGGGGACGGTTATCTAGGATGGCCTACGGCTATGCACTTTTCGGCGCGTGGGCATAAAGTATTAGCTGTTGATAATATGATCAAGCGCCATTGGGAAGCCGTGGTTGATGTAGCTCCCCTGGAGCCCACCCCGCTTCTTCAAGGCCGTGCCGTTCATTGGCATGGGAAAACCGGCAAAGTGATTGAAGTGGTCGTGGGCGATATTGCTACCGACCCGGAATTACTGCAACGCATTTGCCGGGATTATCAGCCGGACGTTATTATTCATTATGCGGAGCAGCCTTCGGCACCTTACTCCATGATGAATCAGAATGCTGCCATACATACTCAGCAGAATAATATCATCGGCACCCTCAATGTGATGTTTGCCATGCATGATCATTGTCCTCAGGCGCACCTTATCAAGCTGGGCACGATGGGTGAATATGGCACCCCGAACATCGACATAGAAGAGGGCTGGATCGAGATCGGGCACAAAGGCCGAAAAGACCGGATGCTTTATCCTAAAAAAGCGCATTCTCTCTACCATTTGTCCAAGGTCGCTGACTCCAATAATTTGGAGTTTGCCTGTCGCGTATGGAATCTCGCGGTAACCGATTTAAATCAAGGTGTTGTCTATGGTATAGATACACCAGAAATGGACAACGATCCAGACCTGCGCACCAGCTTTTACTACGATGACATTTTTGGTACCGTTTTGAATCGTTTCGTCGTGCAAGCTGCTATCGGTCATCCGCTCACTATTTATGGCAATGGTGGTCAAACACGTGGATACCTCAACATTCAGGATACTCTCCAGTGCGTAGAATTAGCCGCCTTACATCCAGCAAAAGCAGGAGAGTTCAGGGTTTTTAATCAGTTTACCGAACAATTCTCCATTATGGATATTGCCGGAAAGATCCAAAAGGTTTCTGGCACACGTGATCTCGATGTAGCCATCAACCATCTACCCAATCCCAGGGAAGAGATGGAACAACACTACTACCATGCGATTCACACAGGACTTCCAGAACTGGGTCTCAAACCCCATATGTTAACCGACGATGTGATCGCGCACATGCTAGATCGTGCCATATCTGCCAAGGATAATGTTCGCCGCGTGGGGCTCTTACCGCGCGTCACTTGGAAGCACGGCATGGATGACAAGCAGATAATACAAGCCTCTCGTGAATAGGCGAAGCTTTATGTCTGCCATGATGACTCTTACGGGGGTAATAGGTCTACCACTGTCCAGCATGGCATCAAAGGATGGTTTTTTCGCCATTCCCAAGAGTCTTTGGGTATGGAAAACCCCCCTGGTTGATATCAAGAAAGTTGCCACCTTTTCAAAAAACTATGGGTTTAATACAGTTTTCTATTCAGTTCCACCAGCGGATAGGGGTAGTTTACCCGCATTGCAATCAGCATTACGCTTTCTGAAAGAATGCGGAATATCAGCTTATGTGGTTGGGGGCACTCCCGCTTGGGCGCAACATCAGAATCTACCAAGTTCCTTTCAATCCCTCCTAAACCTGGCTGGTCAGGGGGCTAATGGGATCTGTTTGGATGTCGAACCGCAAGACTCATACGCATGGAAGATGTCTCTGGATCATCAGGCGATTGGAATGGATTACTTAAACTTCCTACAGAATGCAGTCGCACGTACCAAATCTAATGGATTAGCTACTTGTGTATCCACTGTGCCTGCATTCAACAACCTTTCCATTTCTCATACTGGGGACAACATCCTTGGTGCGGTGACATCTATCGTCCAGGCGCAGGTGCTCATGGCATACCGATCTAATCCCAGTGCGGCATTACGTGTCGCCAACCGATCCCTTGAAACGATAGCTGCCATGAAAGGCAAATTCTGGTTCGGGGTCACTACTAAAGTTGGCGTATCTAGTGCAATTAGTTATGCGGGAAATACGGCCGATAACTTCCAGCATGCGATGACAACCTTGGATAGTATGCTCAGGAACAAATCTGGCTATCTTGGTATCGCCATCAATGACTACCAATCATTGCGAACACTGATGGGGAGATAAGCCGTGCTATTCCGCAAGTCATCTCCTAACGCACAAAACATACCGGTCAGGAAGTCACACTTTCCGAGACATGTAGCGCGCTATATTTTATTCGCAATCATTGCTGTGTTGCTGTTTTATTTTTTCTTGCCACCATTTTCTAATATCCGCGTGATGGGAATCGTCAATGGCAATCTCACTCCAGTTAGCCCTATATTTCTATCTCGCATCGATCAGGAGATGGTGTCCTGCGATACTATGGTGCATCGTGGCCAATCACTGGCTTTGGTAAGCAATGAACTTTTGGCGGACCAATACCAGCAAAACCAGTATAATGCCGAAAAGGCAATCGCCCTTGCTCGTAATGGGGCAAGCAACGGTGTCGCCGAAGCCCAGGCTGCAGCCACAGCAGCACAATATACTGCTCACGCTGCAATAGCGAACTGCTCACGATTGGCTTCGATATATACATCCACCATAAAGTTGGCCGAAGTTGAAGCCGTTAGTCCAGTTGCTGTGTCGGCAGCTCGGGACCAGCTGTTGCAAGCGCAATCTGAGGCGAGAGCTGCAGCAGCCACGGCAAAACAGATGACGTTGCAGGTAACCCAATTGCAAGTAGCAGAAAAAGCCGAAATGCTCTCTGCCGAACAGCAATTAAAATTACAACTTGCTCAAAAGACCAGTGTTTATCGCCGCCCGTTAGTTGCGCCCGTAGATGGGGAATTGCTGGACTGCCATGCTCATCCAGGTGAGATTGTGGCTGCAGGCGAGGCTCTCTTCAAAATATTTCAGCCGGAAAAAGCCTATGTGACGGCCTTCGTCCCACCTAATATGGTGAGCCACCTACATGAGCACGCGAGCGCATATATCGATATTCCTGGTGTCGGCGAAATGCCCGCTACAATCACATCAATCCAACCAGAAATAACCCAACTTCCTAAGCTTCTCACGCGATATTTTTGGGAACAACCACAGTGGACTCAATATCGTTTAGTGCGAATCACATTCGATAATCCCTCTCCAGACCAACGCGGCAATCTGCTATTTGGGGAAAGAGTGCATGTCAGGATTCCACTGGAGTCTTGGGGCAAAAGAGTCATGGAGGATTTCTGATATGCCTGAGGATAGCGAGCGACACCTAAATATTCTGCGCCGTATGCAGCTATGCGGTGGGGAATGGTTGCCAATATGGACTCCCTGCTTCTCCAAAGGCTACGTATATGATGCCAGTATCGAGTCCATGGAAATCAATGACATCCTGATACGAGATTTACAATATCTCGTGCAAAACGATTATCTTGAGAAAACCTTCTTTGAAATACTCACCCGTTGCCCAGCCTGCAACAGCCATCATGTGAACGTGCGTGAAGTCTGTGTTTCCTGCAAATCCGCTCACATAGAGGCGATTCCTCTCATTCATCACTTCCGATGTGGCTATGTAGGCCCCATTTATCTATTTGAGCGCGACGACAAGGGCGCACGGCGCTGTCCAAAATGCGAGGGCAAGCTGGAGCATTTGGGTACAGATCACGATCTTCCTGGAGAGAATCACCATTGCGTGAACTGTAATGCGTCATTTCAGTCGCCAGACGTTGAAGCATTTTGCTTGAGTTGTCAGAAACGATCACGGGGACTTGAGCTTATTCGAGAAGAAGTTGACAAATATCAGATCAGCAGCCTGGGATTTTCCGCGTTACATCGAGGTCGCTTTTTTGAAGCGGATAATGAGCGATTTTATGAAGCCGATAGTCAGATTATCCGTCATCATTTATTTATGCAGCTTTTGGAAGACGAAAGAAATCGCCAGCACCGTTATGGGATCCCTTTCAGCTTACTGTTGGTGCAACCCATGGATATGGCCGATCCCCTGACATCCATAAAAATAGTAGCGGACCGCATCGCCAGTAATTTGCGTAACACAGACCGGCTGGGGCGATTGGATAAGGAGAACCTTTTGATCGTGCTTTCTTCCTGTGATTCGGCAGGTGCCGCTATCGCGAAAACCAGATTGGTTGACAGTAGCATGCGTACGCTCAGCATCGAGACATCGCCCAAAAAAACCATTCAAGAACAAATCGAAACAGCACGCGCTTTATTGAAAAACAATGATCGGATATCTTAGCTATCTTCTGTCTTATCTGGAACCGGGGACTCTGTCACAAGTACCCAGCGCCACGGGAACACTCATTCGGTCAAAAGACCCTTATTTTTGGTTTATTACCATTGTCATGGCTCGCTTCACACTGCCAGACATTACCGCTTGGGTAATATTTATGATCCGCCCTTCAATGCTCTTTGATACTGGAAGCGTATTACAAAACAGACCGTTAGTATCTGTCATGATCGCTGGGCGTAATGTTGCCGAGGGTATTATTCCTACCATACGATCTGTACTTGGTTGTGGATATCCCAATTTAGAGATCATCTTTGTAGATGATGGATCCACCGATGGATCCGCCATGCGGGCCAGATCGCTTGAAAAGACGGGAAGACTGCGTGTCTTTGCATCAACGCAGCACAACGGCAAACCCCCCAGCCTTAACATCGGCTTAAGCATGGCACGGGGAGACTTTTTATTTATCCTCGATGCGGATTGCGAAGTGCAATATGGCTGTATTGATGCGCTCCTTAAGCCTTTTGAAGATCCTCTTGTTGGAGCCGTGGCCACCAATCTGCGGGTCCGCAATGCCCGTGAGAACATTTTGACCCGTTTCCAAGAGTGTGAGTATGCAATGAATGTAAGCATTTCCCGACTCTGGCGCGCGCGTCTTGGACTCCTCTCCATTCTTCCCGGTGCTGGGAGTATGTTTAGAGCCAAAGCGATGTTCGCTCTTGGTGGACTCGACGCAGGCCTTGGCGACGACACTGATCTTACCATGCGCTTGCGGAAGGCGCGATGGAAACTGCGATTCGCGCATGACGCCGTGGTATGGACAGATGTGCCCAACCAGTTCGGTTGGCTGTTACGCCAACGGAGCCGATGGGCACGCAATATGGTTAAGATCCGCTTACACAAACAGCTAGACATTGGTATACCTAGTCGCTTTGGTTTCAGCAACATGCTCATGACTTTGGATATCCTTATTACTCGCACTGTTATACCTATTCTAGGCTTTTCCATGGTTACATATTACACTTTATCCATGCCACTTTCTCGACCGCTATTATTGACTGGATTATATTGGATTGTGATTTTCCTGTTGGGTATTCGCTTGCTCATAGCGAATGACATTTTCCGCACACCAAATTTGCGTACATTCTGGTTGTGGCCCATTTATCCATTTTATCGGCTCCCTATCAGGGTTATTGAATTGGTTTCCATCATTAGAGAACTGCTAGGCATTTATCGGTGGCATCCTTATGTACCTAAAAGAATCTGGGATCAGACAACACATTGGTGAACGGCTTATGAATTTTAATCAAGTCATAGTGCTAATCATAGCCAGTAGCTATATGTTGCCAATGGTTGCTGATGCAAACCCATCGCTCAGTCTCCAGACAATCGAACGGATGGTGCGGAGGTCGCTACCCGTCCAAGCGGCTCTGGCCAATATCAAGGCCGCTCAGGAAAATGTCAAAGAAACTAAGGATCAAGGCGGGCTTACTCTTCATACCGGTATCAATATTGGCCAACATTATCCCTTAGTAATCAGTAATATCACGCCAAAATATTTTGGGATAGACCCACAGGTTAGCCTGAGCTATCCATTGCTTGGCGCAAACGTTGTGCAACAGGAGAAGACATATGAATCAATATCTGCGCTTTCGACAAGCCGTGCTACGTTACTGCAAACGCGATTGCAGGTAATTGATCTTGCGGACACCGCCTTTTTACTTTATTGGCAGTCGAAGGAAAGAAAACTGCTAGCTGAGAATCTTGTAGGACAAATTAAAAAATGGTCACTGGCCGCAAAAGAGGAGCGGATATCCGGCTCATGGTCACTTGCCGATGGCTTGTATTTTGATAGGGTGCAGTCCCAAGCAGTTGATGCAGTGAATCAGGCACAAATACAGGAGGAGACGGCCCTATCCGCTTTGAATTCCATTCTGGGACAAAAACTCGGACCATTTGAACCGAAATCACCCAATATTCTGCAATTTAATCAATGTCATATATCAAAGGTAAATGATGCGGCCATGGCCAGCGATCCCATGATCAAGACATTGCTGGGGCAACTAAACGCTATTCGCGCAGAACAGCATCTGGGTCCTTGGAGGTATATCGATGCAACGGCAAATGTCGGTGCCCAGTCATCTTATGATCCTGCAGGGAATCGAGCAGGATACACTATTGCAGCAGGTATTCAGGTCAATGTGCCTCTTGACGTAATTGATGCTGACAACGCTCACATATCAAAACTGGCCGCCCAGGCTGAATCTTTACAATTACAGATACTTCAAGCGCGAGCCAACGTTCACCAAAATCTTGTCGCAGCGATGGGTGATCTTCGAGTCGCAAGAGATGATCTCGTTGTAGCTCAAAAACAAGTTGCAGTGAATCAAGCAGATTGGAACAGCCTACATGCCATGATGCAGGATGGTCCCAACGATGTGTTCCGGAAGTCTATTGTTGCCCGTATGGACTGGTTTCAGGCAGAAACTATGCGCATAAATGCTATCGCCGCGGTTGCTGCTGCGGCTGCCAAGTTACGGAGACTCGATCCATCTGCGTGTGGACTATTTGCAACTTCTCCCGGATGATATGCGGAAGTTATGGTCAAGATACCACACCAATGAAATATCATGAAGGAAATCATAGACTGCAATCACTATTAATTATTTTTCTCATAAGCACGAACTGATGTAATAATCGCCGGGGAGGTTTTTTTTGGCGCTGGGATAGGGCGTATCTACCAGGGCAGCACTCTTGGCGTTACCTTGTTCGCGTGCCATCATCCACCGATGAATCCCAATCCCCTATATTCTTCGCGCTCATGACCAGCCACCACCCTCTGCGCAGCGTGCTCAAGGTGGGCAGCAATACCATGGTGTCACGCCTGTTGGGCTTTGCCCGCGACGTGATTCTGGCGCGGCTCTTTGGCGCGGGAGAAATGGCCGATGCGTTTTTTGTGGCTTTCCGTGTCCCGAATTTGTTCCGGCGCCTGTTCGGTGAGGGGGCGTTTTCTCAGTCATTCGTCCCAGTGCTGGGGGAATATCGGGCGACACGCTCTATCGAGGAGACTCAGGCTTTTGTCGCCGACGTGGCGGGCTGGCTGGCCCTTACCCTGGCGGTCGTCACCCTCGTTGGGATACTGAGTGCCAGTGCCGTTGTCTATGCCATCGCGCCCGGTTTCGCGGCCAATCCGGGCAAGTTTCACCTTACCGTAGAGCTGCTGCGTATCACCTTCCCCTACCTTTTCTTTATTTCACTGGTAGCGCTAGCCGGCGGTGTACTCAACACCTACGGGCATTTTACGGTACCGGCTTTTACGCCGGTATTCCTGAATCTCAGCATCATCGCCGCAGCGGTCTTCTGGGCGCCGCACCTGCAACAACCCGCCGTAGCAGTGGCCTGGGGTGTACTCATCGGCGGCGTGGTGCAGTTACTTTTTCAACTGCCCGCACTCAAACGGGTCGGGCACCTGCACTGGCCGCGCCTGCGCCGCCGCGACCCCGGCGTGAACAAATTACTGCGGCTGATGGGACCTGCGGCTTTTGGCGCGTCGGTAGCACAGGTCAACCTGTTTCTGAACACCATTCTCGCCTCTTTAGTGGGGGGTAATGTGGTGTCATATCTGTATTATTCCGATCGTCTGGTGGAGTTTCCTTTGGGCGTCTTTGGAGTAGCACTGGGGACGGTGGTGCTGCCGCTGCTCTCGCGGCAGGCGGCGGAACGTTCGCCGCAATTCCCGCAAACGCTGGACTGGGCCTTGCGCCTGACCTGGCTCATTGGCCTGCCTGCTACCGTCGGTCTGCTCATTCTCGCGCAGCCCTTGCTGATCAGTCTGTTTCGTTATGGGGCCTACACGGCGGAAGATGCCCGGCAAAGCACCTTGAGCCTGATAGGTTATGGCCTCGGTATCCTGCCGATCGTTGCCGCGCGGGTGCTCGCGCCCGCCTTCTACGCCCATCAGAACACACGCACACCGGTGCGTTTCGGCATGATCAGTGTCGCCGTCAACATGGGTATCAGCCTTATCCTGGCCTGGCCGTTGCAGCAATTGGGCCTGGCGCTGGCGACCAGTACGGCAGCACTGGTCAACGCCTTTATGCTCTGGCGTCGTTTGCGCCACGACGGACTTTACCAAGCCCAGCCGGGTTGGTGGGTCTTCCTGCTGAAAACCCTAGGTTTAGCCTTATGCATGGGGATCGTCTTGCTGTGGTTGCGGGGAGATGCTGCCCTTTGGCTGTCGCTGCCCCTCTGGGAACGGCTGTTGCGGGTGCTCGGCCTGGTGGTTCTCGCTGCCGTCTTATACCTTATGGGTGGATGGTGGCTCGGCATACGGGAGTTGCGCGATTTATACCGACGGAAGTCTTCCCATGCCTGAGTCCGACGGACCACACGGACATGGTGATGCGGTCTTCGCCATTCAACGACCCGGCCAGGTAAGGGTATTCACCCTGCACGAGGCAGAAGCCATTTTCCCCCTGCTGCGTTTTATTACCGCCCAGGCGCACGACGAGTTGGCTCCAGTATTGGAGTCCATGCGCACCGACCTGGAGAACCGCGCGGCATTGACCCGGCACGAGGGCCATTACGAAGAGATTGTTCAGCGCTGGATCAACAAGATGGAAAGGCTGGGCGTGGTCGTTTCCGGACTGTGGCTGGTGGATTTTGATACCGGCGACGGTTATTTGTGCTGGAGATACCCTGAAGTCGCCTTGGGCTTCTATCATGGCCACGACCAGGGATTTGGCCAGCGCCGCCCCCTGTCGGACCTATTGCAGGCGCATCAACCCGAACCACCCCCAATCTAGGGTAATCCACATTTTTACGCTAAGATGATGGCATTTTTTGGCAAACCCGGACGCACTGAGGCGCATGCACCCCTTCCTCTCCCTCCATCACCGTATCACCCGCACCGCTGAGGCAACCCAGGCGGTCAGCATCGGCAATTTCGATGGGGTGCATCGCGGCCATCAGGCACTACTGGGAACCATGCGGGAAAGTGGGCTACCGACGGCGGTCCTCACCTTCGAGCCCCTCCCCCGAGAGTTTTTCCGGGGTACGGACGCGCCACCACGCCTCAGCAGCCTGCGCGAGAAGGTAGTAGCACTCCGCCAAAACGGGGTACAGAACATCACTTGCTTGCCCTTTGATCAGGCACTGGCCAACCTGTCTGCTGAAGATTTCATTACTCAGATACTGGTCAAACAATTGCGTTGCGGTCTGCTGAGCGTTGGCCACGACTTCCGTTTTGGGGCAGGGCGACATGGCGATCTGGACATGCTCATCCGTTTCGGACAGCGGTATGGCTTTTCGGTGAAAGAGCAGCCCCCCTTTCTGCTCGACGGCCAGCGGGTGAGCAGCACCGGCATCCGCACTTTTTTACAGGCCGGAGACTTAACTCAGGCGGCGGCTTGGCTGGGACGTCCCTATGCCCTCTGTGGACGGGTCGTGCATGGCGATCATCTGGGCCGTGAACTGGGCTTTCCTACCGCCAATATCCCTTTGAATCGCCGCCCGGTGCCGGTCAAAGGGATCTTTGCTGGACAACTGTTGAGCCCAAAAGGAAACTGGATCGCCGCCATCAGTATCGGTCTGCGCCCCACCGTCGGCGGCAAACAGATGGTACTGGAGGCCCACTGTCTGGATGCGGACAGCCCCGATCTCTATGGACAGCAGGTTTCTGTAGAATTGCACCACAAACTGCGGGACGAAGAGAAATATGAGGATCTCGATACCCTCAAGGCCGCCATCGACAATGACGTCGTGAACACTCGCAATTTTTTCGCCGAACATCCCCAGGACTTTGAATAATCATGGACTACAAGCAAACCCTTAACCTTCCTAAAACCGATTTTCCCATGCAGGGAAAACTGCCGGAGCGTGAACCCGCGATCCTGGCCCGCTGGCAGGAGCATGACCTCTACGGAGCACTGCAAAAGGCGCGTGCCGAAAGCCCCGCGTTCGTCCTGCATGATGGCCCGCCCTATGCCAACGGCAAGATTCATATCGGCCATGCGGTCAACAAGGTGCTGAAGGACATCATCAACAAAAGCAAGCTGAGCGAAGGCTTCCGGGTGCCTTATGTGCCGGGCTGGGACTGCCACGGGCTGCCTATTGAGATCCAGGTGGAAAAAGAGCTGGGACGCCCCGACGAAAAAGTCAGCGCACAGGCTTTCCGCAATGCCTGCCGTGCTTATGCCGAAGGTCAGATTGCCGGGCAACGCCAGGATTTCGAGCGCCTCGGTATTATCGGGGACTGGGAAACCCCCTACCTGACCATGCACTTCCAGGCCGAAGCCAATATCTTGCGGGAACTCGGTCGCCTGACGGTGAGCGGCCAGGTGGTACGCGGTGCCAAGCCGGTACACTGGTGTGTGGACTGCGGCAGCGCCCTGGCAGAGGCGGAAGTGGAATATCAGGATCGCAGCGATCCGTCTATCGACGTCGCCTTCGTCGTCGCCGACGCCACCGACTTGCGCCAACGCCTTGGTCTCGCTGAACCGGTAGAAGCCAACGTGGTGATCTGGACGACCACGCCGTGGACTCTGCCCGCCAATCAAGCGGTAGCCATGCACCCGGAATATACCTACGTATTACTGCGCTCCGGCAACCGGCATCTGATCCTCGCTGCGGCACTCGCAGAAAGCGCCCTCGCCCGATATGGCCATCCGGAAGCAGAAATGCTGGCTGAGTTCGCTGGTGTGGAGCTGGAAGGCCTCCAGCTCAAGCACCCTTTCCTGGACCGCCAAGTACCAGTCATTCTCGGCCAGCATGTCACCCTGGAGGCGGGCACCGGCTGCGTACATACCGCCCCCGCCCATGGTGTGGATGACTATGAAGCGGCCCGGCACTATCACCTGCCGGTGGACAGCCCCCTGCTCGGCAACGGCCGCTTCAAAGATGACCTGCCCCTGAGTCTGGGGGGTATCACCGTGCAGGAAGCCAATGAACGGGTACCTGAACTCCTGCGCGAGCGCGGTGCTCTGCTCCATTTTGAGAAAATCCGTCACAGCTACCCCCATTGCTGGCGCCACAAGACCCCCCTGCTCTTCCGCGCCACACCCCAGTGGTTCATCAGCATGAGCGCCAACGGTCTGCGCGAGAAGGCCATCGACGCCATCGACGCCACCCGGTGGATTCCCGACTGGGGCGAAGACCGCATCGCCGGTATGGTCAACCAGCGTCCGGACTGGTGTATCTCCCGGCAACGCGCCTGGGGCGTACCCGTCGCGATCTTCTCCTGTGCCCAGTGCGGCGAGCCCCTGCGCGATGCTGACACCTTCGAGCGTATTGCCCAGGCGGTGGATGCGGGCGGGGTCGATGCCTGGTTCAACCAACCGGACAGCGATTTTCTGCCTGCGGATGCCCGCTGCGACGACTGCGGCCACGATCACTTTCACAAGGTCACTGACATTCTTGATGTCTGGTTCGACTCCGGCTGCACCCACGCCTTTGTACTGGAGCAGAGGCCGGAGTTGCACAGCCCGGCCGATCTTTATCTGGAAGGCTCCGATCAGCATCGCGGCTGGTTCCAGTCTTCTCTGCTGGAGTCCGTCGCCAGCCGTGGGCGGGCACCCTACAAAGCGGTACTTACCCACGGCTTCACCGTCGATGGCGAAGGCCGGAAGATGAGCAAGTCCGTGGGCAACGTCATTGCCCCGCAGGCGATCATCGACCGCTACGGCGCGGACATCCTGCGGCTCTGGGTGGCATCGGAGGACTACCGCAGCGAGATCCCCATCTCCGACACCATCCTCAAGCAACTGGGCGACAGCTACCGGCGCATCCGCAATACGGCCCGCTATATGCTGGGCAACACCCACGACTTTAATCCGGCCACGGATGCCCTGCCCACGGCAGAGCTGTTGGAAATGGACCGCTGGATGCTGGCCCGTACTGTACTTTTGCAGGAGGAAATTCGCGCTGCCTATAGCGAATATCAATTCCTTCGCGTCCAGCAGCGTCTGCATCACTTCTGCTCAGTGGATCTGGGCGGGCTCTATCTGGACGTGCTCAAAGATCGCCTCTACACCACCCCCGCCGCCTCGCGGGCGCGGCGCTCGGCGCAGACGGTACTCCGGCAGATGCTCGAAGCCATGGTGGTGTGGATGGCCCCCATCCTGAGCTTCACCGCTGAAGACATCTGGAACGAGATGGGCAATCGCCCGTCCCCCAGCGTGTTTTTTGCGCAATATCCGAAAATTACACTACCCGATGATAGTGAAGTACTGAATGTACGTTGGGGGCGGCTCAGTCAGTTGCGGGACGCTGTCAATGCCACGCTGGAACCCCTGCGTCAGGAAAAAAAGATTGGCTCCGGCCTGGATGCCGAAATCACCCTTTACGCCAACAGCGAATGGCACGAGTTTCTGGTGCCATTCGCTAAGGAACTGCGCTTTTTCCTGCTAAGCTCCGCGTGCGCCCTGCACCCCTATGGAGAACGCCCGGAAGGATGCAGCGATATCCTCTCCGGCATCGCCATACAGGCCCGGCCCAGTGATGCCCAAAAATGCGCGCGCTGCTGGCATCGTCGCCCGGACATGGGGCATCACCCCGAGCATCCGGATATTTGCGACCGCTGTGTCGAAAACCTCATTTTACCCGGCGAAACACGGGAGTTCTGCTGATGCTGCGTTATTTATGGTTATCGCTCGGAGTCATTCTGCTGGATCAGGGCGTCAAACTCTGGCTAAGCCACATCTGGCGGGTAGGACAGGGTGTTGTCATCATCCCGGGCCTGCTCAATTTCCGCCTGATCCACAACACCGGCGCCGCCTTCAGCTTCCTGGCGGGGGCTGGCGGCTGGCAACGCTGGCTGCTCATCGGCATCGCGCTGCTGGTGGTGGTGGTGATCGTCGCCATCCTGCGACGGCTCAAGCCCGGCGCCACCTGGACCGCCATATCCCTTGCGCTGATTCTCGGCGGTGCGGTCGGCAACCTGATTGACCGTATCCGTCTCGGCTATGTGGTCGATTTTATTGGCACCCATTGGGGCAGTCTCTACTGGCCCTACTTCAACATCGCTGACAGCGCCATCTCCATCGGCGCCGTGATGCTTGTCCTCGACGCTTTCCGGCGTCATTAATGTAAAACGGCGGTAGGACCTGGGGGCTTTTTGCGACGCAAGCCAAAGTAGCAAAAGCCGCCCTGCCAATTGACGAATTCCCGCTGCGGCCCCGCTACAACGGGGCCTTGTCGTTCAAACGTGACAAACCTTCCCCGGCCGGCCCGTCGGGAAGCACCTGCCCCTTAATTTTAATGGCTTATTTTTTTGGCACGACTATTGCTTTTACTCTCATATTCATCAGAGCAAAGCAATGGAGACGGACATGGACAGCACCGCGAATCTTCTGGCCGCCTTACGCCGGGTACGCAGCTTCCCCAGCTATGCATCTTTTATGGCGGGTCACGAGCGGCAGCGCATCAAACGGGAGTTGCAACGGCGCTTACTGCGTCTGCGTCGGCAACGTCAAAGCCATGACCTCACCCACCATGTCGCAAAACAGCAACAGACGGCCACTGGTTTGTTGCATGCCATTTTTCACTGATTGCCATTGAAACGATTAAACCGCCGCCCTTTGCACGTCTTTACCCAATTCCTGCAAGGCCTGCCAACGCGTTGCCCATTCCTGCACGGGATGCGGTGACGCGGCAGCGATGGCTTGGCGAAAAGCGATAAAATCCTTTTCCACTTGCTGCAACACGCTGAGCAAGCGTCGGATACGACCGGGATCACCTTTGCGTCTAGCTGACTCAATGGCCTCCTCAGCCGCAGTAAGCGCACGCGGAAAATCCATAGACTGACGCAATGCAGCCTCGCGCCGTTTACGCTCCCCGCCGCCTTCGCGATCGGGCATACGCGGCACCCGCTGCTGCCATTCTTTGAGCAGGTCTAATGCCTGTTTCTCCAAATCAGCGCGCAATTTTTCCGTCGATCCCGCTAGCATTCGTGCACTTTTAGCACGCCGGTCATCGTGACGCAGACGTGCCTGATGACTGAGACTGAAGGCCAGGTCTTGTTCATTCACCAAACCGTCAGCGATGAGAAGCTTCCCTAGACGCTCTCCTCCGACAGTCTGACGCGCAATAGCACGGTCGAGCTGCTCAGGGGAGATAAACCCCCGCTGCAGCAGCACCTGACCAATGCGTAGCGTTTCTTCTTGAGATGTCAATGTGACTGTTCTACCGAAGGAATGACCACTCCCTCCAACTCTGCGGCCATGGACGGCAAACGCTCCGGCCAGCCTGCCGTGGCGCACCGATACCCGGGGAGGCGCACCACGGTACAACGCTGCTGCGCAGTCATACCCAGTCCTCCGGCTCGTTGCCCGGCCGCCACTTGATACTGCAACCAATGCTGGGCAGCACTTTGGCCGAAGGCTCGGCACCCGCTAACATCGCGGCTATGGCTGCAGACAGGTCTTCGCCGGTCACCGGCAGATCATTTTTGGGACGACTCGCATCGAATTGACCGTGATAAAACAGTTTGCCTGCCGCATCAAAAAGGAAAAGATCCGGCGTGCACACCGCATTAAAAGCCTTGGCCACTCTTTGTTCGGCATCAAATAAATAAGGGAAATGATAACCGGCGCGCAGGGCCTCGGCGGGCATTTTTTCCGGCGCGTCATCCGGATAGGTCAGGGCATCGTTGCTGTTGATGCCCACCACCTGCACACCCTGCTGCTGCCATTGCTTCGCCAACGCGCCTAAACGTTTGCTGATGTGGACCACATAGGGACAGTGATTACAGATAAAAAGTACCAGCATGGGCTTGCCCTGCGCCTGCGTGCTGCACCACTGTCCCGCCTGGCCGCCGATGGGCAGACAGAATTCGGGCGCTGTGCCGCCAAGCGGCAAATCTTTTGCGGTCATAGCCATAAATGATCTCCTTTCAAATCATCACGATGGATGGAAATAAAACGGGGCGTCCTCTCCGTCTGTTATAATCAGGCCGGTGCCGGCTGCTGTCCCCCAGGGACGGGATGGACGATGGTCTCCAGACGCCAACGCCCGCCGCCTTGCAGACGCAGGCAGTGCTGATGGTGCTGCAACAGGCTGGAACGGTGGCCCACACTGATGATGGCGGTTTCCGGCAACTCCTCGACGAGCGTATGGTAGAGCGCATCCTCTGCCGGCTCATCCAGTGCCGAGCTGGCTTCGTCCAAAAACACCCATTGCGGCTTCTGTAACAGAATGCGGGCAAAGGCCAGACGCTGCTGCTCACCCAACGACAATACATGGGACCACAAACGGGTGTCCTCCAGCTTGTCGGCTAGCGCCTCCATGCCAACCAGATGGAGTACCTGCTGCAGCCGGGCGTCGCTGACCCCTGGCACCCCGAAGGGGTAGACCAGCACATCACGCACAGTGCCCAGAGGCAGATACGGCTTCTGCGGCAGGAAGAGCGGACGGTCGCTCCGCGGTATCTCCACCACGCCTTCACCAAAGGGCCAAATGCCGGCCAAAGCCCGTACCAGCGTGCTTTTGCCTCCGCCCGATGGGCCCATGATCAGCAAGCGCTCCCCGCGGCGCACCTCCAGATCCAGGTGGTGAATCAATTCCCGGCCATCGGGCAGGCGCACATTGAGGGCCTGCACAGTGAGTTGCGGACCATCCTTGCGCTCGATCTGGTAATGGGTCTCCCGGATGACCCGTACCTCGTCCATCGACTGTTCAAAAAAACGTAGACGATCGACGACGGCGTGCCAGTTGGCGAGGCTGCCATAACTGCTGACAATGAAAGACAGCGCGCCCTGCACCTGGGCAAAAGCCGAGGCAAGCTGCTGCAAACCACCGATGCCGATGGTCTTGTTGACAAAATAGGCGGGCATACTCACCAGGATCGGGAAAATGATGGCCACCTGGCCATAGCCCGACACCCACCAGTTGAGGCGCATGGAACGCCAGATAATCCGCCAATAGTTGGCGTAGACGTTAGCGAATCGCTGCAGAAAGTGGTGGCGCTCCTCAGTCTCTCCGCCATACAGCGCAATACTTTCACTGTTTTCACGCAGGCGCATCATGCTGAAACGGAAATCCGCCTGATAACGCTCCTGATTAAAGTTCAGACTGATAAGTGGCCGCCCGATAAGGGCCGTCAGGATGGTGCCGAATACGGAATAAATGAGTGCCGCCCAGACCAGATAGCCGGGGATTGTATAGAGACTGCCCTGCCAGGGAATGGTGATCATGGCCGACAAATCCCAGAGCATGAACACAAAGGCAGCGAGGGTTGTGACAGAACTGAGCAGGCCAATCACAATATTGAGTGTCTGCCCGGTGAAACTGGCCAAATCCTCGCTGATGCGCTGATCCGGGTTGTCGGTGCCATCGCCCAGCACCTGCATGTGATAAAAGGTACTTTTGGCCAGCCAGGCATCCAGATAATGCTTCGTCAGCCAACGTCGCCAGCGAATCTCCAGCATCTGGGTAAAAAAGGTCTGGGAAACCGCCGCGACGATATACAGGGTGGCCAATCCCAGAAAAACCAGCATCTGGTGCCAGGCGGCATCCACTGCAAAGTGCTGCAGGGCATTCCAGAACACCGCATACCACTCGGTAATGCGATAGGAAATAAAGACCATGAACAGATTGAGGAGGAGGATGAGGGCAAAGACCCCACGCGCCATCCAGCGCTCCTCGGAGTGCCACCAGTAGGGTTTCGTCATCCACCACAGGTCACGGAAGAATGCCCCGTTAAACTGCTTCATGCACGATCTCCAAAGAAGTCCCACTCAAGCATCCAACACTCCTCATCTGCCGAATCCAAGTCGGCGCAAACATTGCTGTCTTCGGGTAATGGTCATAATCCATAAAGCCCAGGAGAATAGCATGGCTCAAACCAAAAACCATTCCCGCCCCTATTCATGGGGCCTGGCTTCTAGGCGAAGCCGGCGTTCAGCGACACAGGTCTCATCATCCAGCAACAGAGGGATTAGGCCGGCATTGCCTGGGACGCGCCACCAAACGCCTGGCGACGATGCTGCAGCGCCGGCAGATTACTACGGCAGCGCCGCAAAAATTCCGTGTCAACCGGAGCCAGCGCGACGCCTTCGCCCTGGTCCATGCGGGCCAGCACCTGACCCCAGGGATCGATTATCATACTACCGCCAAAGGTCTGGCGGCCGTTCTGGTGCAAACCACCCTGATCCGCAGCGAGCACATAGGCCTGGTTCTCGATGGCACGGGCCCGCAGCAAACACTCCCAGTGCGCGGCGCCCGTCTGTTGGGTAAAGGCGCTGGGGACGACCAGTAATTCAGCCCCCGCGTAACAGCGGTACAACTCCGGGAAACGCAGGTCATAGCAGATAGAGAGGCCAAGCTGGCCCCAGGGCGTGGTCACGGCCACCGGGGCGCTGCCGGGGGCAATAGTGCGGGACTCGCGGTAACTTTCGCCGCCCGCCAGATCGACATCAAAGAGGTGTATCTTGTCATAACGCGCCAGGCATCGGCCGGCGGGGTCAAAAACCAGGCAGGCGGCATAGCTGCGCCCGTCAGGTGCGGTCAGGGGGATACTGCCCCCTATCAACCACAGGCCCAGGCGCTGTGCCTGCATTGCCATCCAGGACTGGATCGGGCCGTCGCCATCCACCTCCATAATGGCCAGCTTGGCTTTTTCATCACGCCCCATGAGGGCAAAATTTTCGGGTAAGAGTGCCAGTTGCGCCCCCTCCGCAGACGCCTGCGCCAGCAGAGACCCGGCACGGGCGAGATTATCCGCCAGCACGTCCGACGACACCATCTGTACTACGGCAACCTGAGCATTCATCGCGTTAGCTCCCTTTGGTCGTGGCCGGTGCATGCACCGGACGCACCGCCGGATGCGCCCAGGGCCCGTCCACCTGATAACGCCATTCTAGCACCTTGCCCGATTTCCCAAAGATGGCCGGGCCGAGTATGGGGAAATGCCCGAGAAGCAAGTCAAAACTCTGCAATGGATAAACCTGCAGACCCATACGCACGGTTTGATGCGCCAAGTCGACGGCGCCGACTCCCTTCATTTCGAGCGCACTGGATTCAAGGAGCAGATTGCGGGTATGGGCAACACCATCCTGCACTTGAAAATCGGCAAAAAGCTTGGAAAAGAACAAGCCACCACCGTAGAGCGGGCGATAATCAAAGGTGAGAACATCTTCAAACAACGTCGTAGGATTCAGAAAGATGAGCCAGGAAATATCCGTACCCAGTTTTCTGAGACGACCATTCCACAACTTGGTTTGTATGGTTCCGCTGAGATGCGCGGCAGAGAAATCCCAGGGCGCACCTGGCCAGGACAGTTTTCCTGCATAATCGGCGCGCCCGTAGTCCAGGGTATCCATACCGATGTCCCGCAGAACCGGGGCGATATTGTTGCTGCGGATATTTCCCTGAAAGGTCGACTGACCCGCTCCGGCGCCCTGCCACGACCCCTTAAAATCCCACTGACTGCCTGCCCAGTCGCCTTTGAGCATAGAAAAGTTCCAGCCGGCCGCCGATCGCGCCGCATCCAACAGCACATCATGCGCCTCGTGGCCATGCCAATCGAGTTGCGCGATCCGGGTATGCAGTGTCAGCGGGCTGCCTGCGGCCCCTTGCCGTATTTGCGAAAGGACGGGGGCGGAAGATACTGCGGATACCGGTGCAGCAACACTTAATTTTTGGATGTCCAGACGGAGTTGGGCGGAAGCCGTGGGTTGCGGCGCACGCGCATATTGTAAGACACCGGCTAACCGGGAGCTAGCAAATTGCAGATGCAGCTTTTTTGCCGCCACCTGGCCGCGGATCTGCACATCCGGCCAATCCTGTTGCAAAAAACGCAGGTGCCGCCAATGCAGATCAAAGCGGATTCCCGGCCACGTCTTACGGTCTTCTTCACCTGTCAGCATGTTCAGCCACGGCCCTACGGAGAGGCTATCGCCACGGCCCTGAAGGAAAAACCCAGTATTGGGCAACGGCGGAGGGATTTCTCCACCCAAACGCGCGGCGCCAGCCTCCCATCGCCAGACGGATGCCTCCCGTTGCCAAGCCAGAACGGCAGACCCCAGGGGTAACTTGAAATTGACCTGCAAACGGCGAGCCACATTCCCATAACCTTGCACGGCCAGGCTTCCACCCTTGCCTGATGCCCAATTCAAGGGCGCCGGTAAAGCACTACGGCTTTGGCGCAGGTCGGCATCGCCCTTAAAATGCAGCTCGTTGTTTAACAGCGTACCGCTACCCTGGTACGGGACGGCGCCACCGAAAGCCGTGCGCCAGCGTTCCGGCATTGGCAGATCGGCCGCCTGGGCCTCACCCTGTAGCGAAAGACGCAGGTGCGGCGAGGTCTCCAGTTGACTGGCCTGCAGGCTTGCCTGCATGGGGCCTCCGGCAAAAACGCCCTTCAGCTCACCAACGCGAATCTTATCCCGCTGAAAATAAACCGGCCCCTGCATACTCGTGGCCTGCCAACCGCGCCATCCGATCCCCGCGTGACGGAGATCAATCCGGCCATCTACCTGGCTTTTCTCGGCCCCGAAGGGAACGCTGAGGGCTAACTGTAATTGTCCTTGCCCCGTCAGACGCAGGGGCATATTCGCCACGGCCTTACCCTCCAATACGGGTGTTTCCCGCAAAAAAGGCAGCAATTTATCCAGCGGGATCGGTGCCTTCAACGTTACCTGCAGCGGCGAGGTATGCGGTGCGAAGAGATGGTTGAGCGCAATGCTGGCGGACGCCACTGGCACCCCGAAAATGTCACCCCGATGACTTTGGACAGAAAGGCGATCTCCCGCCCAGAGGAGTTGTGCGTTCACTTGCGTCGCTATGGGCCAGCGCGGGGCATAATGCAGGGTCACATGGCGAAAATTCGCTCGCAGCGAAAAATGCTCGCCCGGCGCCAGGCGGGGCAGATGATTCCATGGTCCCTGCCACTGCAGATCAGCATGCTGCAAGGATCCTGCCTGAAAAGCCTGAAGTAACCACTGGCGCAGGGCAGGGCTAATATTACTCTGCGGTACGAAATCCGCCATCGCCGTCACCGGCATGTCGTCAATCTGCGCCTTCAGACGCAGTTGCTGGCCCTGCACCGCCAGGCTGGCGTGCAGGTGACCTGGCCCCTGAAACACGATCGGATTGGCTTGAATCGACCAGTCGGTACCTGTCTTTCGGGCGACAATTCGTGCCGATAGTTCTTGCAGGTGCAGCGGCGCTGCAAAGCGTTGCGGCCAGTCCAGGGTGAACTGCTGGCTCACCAGATGAAATTGCACGCTTTCCGGGTGAAGGACGACGTCGCCGCTAAGACCCTGCACGCCGAACCAGTCTCCATGCGGCGAAACACCGATGCCATGAAGTCCCGCCTGAAGCTCCCAGATGGCGGACTGGTGGCCCACGCTGCGCGCGCGAAAGTGCAGATCGCGCAAGCTGCCCTGCCACTGTTGCCGGGGTATCCAACGGAGCTGCACGGGGAGCGCCATCTCCGGCACGTTCTGCAGGAGTACGGCGGGAAGCAGCGGCGCTTCCACCTGCCATTGCAGGCGATGGCGCCAGTTGAGCCCCAAGCGCGCGGCCAAAGGTTGTGCAGCAAGCCCCGTCAAATCAGCAAGCTGCAATGTCCCGGTGGAATCCGTTCCATTCCAGTCCAGATGGCCATGGATTTGCGCCCATTGTTTACCGTCCATCCCGGCGTCATGCATGGCAAACTGCCCGGTAGCGGTGCGCGGCAAGCCAGAACGCCATTGCAGGTGCCCGCTGCCGCTCACGCTACCACTCCACACTGGCAAGTGCGAATCCGCTAGATGGAACCAAGGCAGCGGCAACGACTGCAATACCCAATTACCGCTGCCCGAGGAGCGCCCCGGACCGGTAAAGACGCCGCGCGCCGCTCCTGAGTAACGCAACAGACCCTGAGGTGACCAGCGCACCTGCACCTGCACCTGCGGACGCAAGCCACCGCTGCTCTGCCCCTGTACATGCAGCGAAATGGGGGCGGCCTGTGGCTGGGATCGCCATTGTATGGTCAGGTGCTGTACATCCACACGCGCCCAGTCCAAATCCAGTGGCAATAGCGATCCGCCATGTCCCAGCGCCTGCCCGGCCACCTGCCAGTTACCGTCGCCCGCCTGAACAACAGACACCTCGCCGGCGGCGACGCGGAAATCCTGCGCGACCAGATCCCCCCAGAGCAGCGGCAGGGCAAAAAGGCGCAAATGCACCCCGTGCAGCACCAGATCAGGCTGCGCGGACGAACCCACCCGCAACGCGGCCAATTCCAGCAACGGCCCCCAGTTCCAGCTTAGGTGCATCCCTTGCACCTGCACCGGGGCATTCAAAGCCCGCGACAAGGATTGAGAAACATAGGGACGCAACAAATCCAGACGGGGAATCAGCAAGAGATAGAAAGCTGCCGCCAGCAACACCAGCACTGTCGGCACGATGGCCAGCAGCCAACCACCAACCCGGCGGACACCGGCAAGGATCAGGCGCAAACGCGGCAAGGCACGCCTCTCCTGAAAACCCGTAACATCAGCCAATCCGTCCGGTCAACGCCGGTAAACGCGGTAAGGTAATGAATGTGCTCCCTGCTACGATTGTCTCTGTGGACCGCGTTACCACCTAGCACCGCGTAACGCGCCAACGTACCGCACAAAATCCTAGCACAAGAAGCGCCACAGAGCCCCATGCGGACCAGAAAACCGGGATAAGTTACACTGCCCATACACACGATGCGGAACACCACCGGAAGGAGCACGCATGGCGGCACCAGAGTTACCCGTGGAGATCATCCACGCCATTAACCTGTTACCCCTGGAAACGGCGCCGATCACCGAGTCACTTGCTGCCACCTGGGCCACCCTCGCTGCTGAGGAACAGGCGGAGATCCGCCGCCTTGGACCTTCTTTTGCTGCACATTGGGTGCATATCGCTTGTGTCAGCCCCTTCGCGCGCCAACTTCTCCTACGCCATCCCCACTGGTTGCTGCGCCTCGCAAGGGGGGGCAGGCACAGCGACCTTGCCACCTCCCACGGACTCACCAGCGAGGTCTTCCTTGCCGATCTGCGCCAGTACCGCAATGCCCGTATGATAGAAATTATCTGGCAGGATCGTCAGTCCGGCGAACATTATTCAGAAACCGTAGCGGCCCTCAGCGAACTGGCCGAAATCTGCCTGCAACACGCTTATGCTTATGGCGTGGCGATGCTGCGCCAGCGCCACGGCACCCCCCGCAACAACGACGGTCAGGAGGTGCCTTTCACCGTCCTCGGCATGGGCAAGCTGGGCGGACGCGAACTCAACCTCTCCTCCGACATTGACCTCATCTTCTGCTACGGCGAGGGCGGCGAGACCGATGGCCCCAGCCCCCTCGACAACAGTGCCTACTTCCAACGCCTCGGTCGCTGGCTGATTCAGGCCCTTGATCAGCGCACGCCCGACGGCTTCTGCTTCCGCGTCGACATGCGCCTGCGCCCCTTCGGAGATGCCGGCCCCCTCTGCATCTCCGCTACCGCCATGGAGCAATACTATCAAGTGCATGGCCGCGGCTGGGAGCGTTACGCCTTTATCAAGGCGCGCCCAGTCGCGGGTGACGTCACCTTTGGCCAGATTCTCCTCGACACCCTGCGCCCCTTTGTCTATCGCCGCTACCTGGACTACACCGCCCTCACCGGCCTACGGGAAGTCAAAGCCCTCATGGATGCGGAACAGGGTGGCAGCAGCAACGACATCAAAAAGGGCCAAGGCGGCATCCGTGAAATCGAGTTTGTCTGTCAATCCCTGCAAATTATCCACGGTGGCCGCCAACCCGCCCTGCGCAGCACCAACACCCTGGACACCCTTGCGGCCATCGCCAGTGCTGGACTTTTGCCTGCGGACGATATCGACCAGCTTCGGCATGCTTATCTTTTTTTGCGCAATACCGAGCACTGCCTGCAAATGGTCGATGATCAGCAGACCCAGCAACTACCGCGCTCGGAACTGGAATGGCAACGCCTGGCCTGCAGCATGGGTTTCACGGATGTCATCACCCTGCGCGAAACCCTGGACACCCTCCGCCAGCGGAACCACATTATCTTTCAGCGCATCCTGGCCTCCGGGGAGGATGACCGCCAAGGTAAAAACGGCAACGGAGAGAAACTCTGGCAACGCGCCCAGACCGGCGCGCTGGAAACCGCTCCCAGCGACCTGCTCCAGGTCCTGCACTGCATAGAACCGGAAGTTGTATGGACACGCCTTTGGCGTTTCGCCCACAGCCGCGATGTGGCCAGCCGCCTCTCTACAGAAGGACGACAACGCCTCAACCGCTTGCTTCCCCTGGCCCTCGACCTGTGCAGCGCCCAGCCAGACACCGACGCCTTGTTACAACGCTTCCTCACCCTCATTGAGGCCATTCTGGGGCGTGCCAACTACCTTGCTCTGCTTGCGGAGAATCCGCCGTACCTCATACGCATCGCGGCGTTACTGCATAGCCCCTGGCTGGCACAGGAGCTGGCACGCTTCCCCATCCTGCTGGATGACGTGCTCAGCGATACCATCATCAGCCCCGAGCACTGGCCGCAGGCCCTCGCTGCACAATTACAGCTTGCTGAAGATATGGAAGAACGGATGGATGCCCTGCGGCGCTTCAAAAATACCGAAGTCCTGCGCCTCGCCGCCGCCTTCTGGACGAACCAGCTGCCCGTGGAAACGCTGCTCCCCCAACTCAGTGACCTCGCCCAGCTCACCCTGCAAACCGCATTGGCCTGGGCTGAAGCGGAAATGCAGCGCCGCCACGGCTGCGTGCACTCCAGCAACGGCCAAGCGGCCCCCTTCACCGTTATCGCCTTTGGCAAACTGGGTGGCCGGGAAATGGGCTTCGCCTCCGATCTCGACCTGGTCTATCTTTACGATGCCCCCCTCGACGCCGAAAGCGATGGTCCTGCCCCCCTCGCGGCGTCCACCTGGTTCGCTCGTCTCGGACAACGGCTTATTCACATCCTCAGCACCCTCACCCGTGCTGGGTTGCTCTACCAGATCGACATGCGCCTGCGCCCCAGCGGGCAGTCCGGCCCCCTGGTTACCACCCTGGACGCCTTCAGCCGCTATCAGCGCGAATCCGCCTGGACTTGGGAACACCAAGCCCTCACCCGCGCTCGCTGGATCGCTGGCGATGCGGCGCTCGGCGCCCGTTTCACCAGCCTGCGTGCGGAAATTCTCGGCCAGCCGCGCATTCCAGAACCGTTGGCAGAAGACGTCCGCGCCATGCGGCAGCGCATTTATCGGAGCAAAATCATTGCCCAGGACGCCTTTCACCTCAAATTAAGCCCCGGTGGCCTCACAGATATCGAGTTTCTCGTACAATTTGCTATGCTAGGGGCTTGCTCCCAGCAGCCGACTCTATGCCAGGATACCGGGACCGCCGCAGGGATAGCCGCACTGACGGGCGCGGGCATCTGGAGCGCGGAGCAGGGGGCCGTCCTCGGCCAAGCCTGGCAACGGTACCGTCAGGAAGAAAACCGGCGCTGGCTGAACTTGCAGGACAACGAAATCCGCGCCGCAGATATCCCGGATTGGGAGGCGCTGCAAGACGCAGCGCATGGGGTGCGGCAGATTTGGCAGGAATTCATTGGCAGTTATAGCGATTAAGGAGATGTGACGATGTCCATGGCGGAACGCGACGGTTTTATCTGGTTTGACGGCAAGATGGTTCCCTGGCGGGAGGCCACCGTGCATGGTCTCACCCACAGCCTGCACTACGGCATGGGCTGTTTTGAGGGCGAGCGTGCCTACGCCACCGCGCAGGGCACCGCCATTTTCCGCCTGCCGGAACACACCAAACGCCTCTTCAACAGCGCCAAGATATTGCAGATGGACGTCCCCTTCACCCAGGACCAGATTAACGACGCCACCAAGGAAGTCATCCGTGCCAACCATCTGGAGTCGGCCTACATCCGCCTCCTCCTGTTCTATGGAGCTGAAGGCATGGGCCTCTCCGCCAAGGGACTCAAGGTCCATGCGCTCATTGCCGCCTGGAGCTGGGGCAGCTATTTGGGCCAGGAGGCCCTGGAAAAGGGTATTCGCGTCAAGGTGAGCTCCTTCAGCCGCCACCATGTCAACGTACACCTGTGCAAAGCCAAGGCCACGGGCAACTACATGAACTCCATGCTGGCCCAGCGCGAGGCGGCCTCCTGCGGCTATGACGAAGCCCTGCTGCTGGATCGCGAAGGCTACGTGGCGGAAGGTTCCGGCGAAAATATTTTCATGATCCGCGACGGCATTCTTTACACGCCCACCCTGACCAGCGCCCTGGAAGGCATTACCCGCGACACCATCCTCAAGTTCGCCCGCGATGCCGGTATCCCTATCGTCGAAAAACAACTGACCCGGGACGAATTCTACATCGCCGACGAAGCCTTCTTCACCGGCACCGCTGCCGAAGTGACCCCTATCCGCGAGATCGACAATCGGATCATCGGCGAGGGCTGTCGCGGCCCAGTCACCGAGCTGCTGCAAAGCCGCTACTTCGATACCGTGGCCGGGCGCCGCGAGGACCACCCAGAATGGCTGCACTACGTTGGCTGACCCCATGACCGGCCCCATCAAGTGCTGTGACCAGAGCCATACCGAGGTGGAGACCAAAGACCTCCCCCTCTGCTGCCCCACGCCCGGCATGAGCCGCTGGAACGGGCACCCCCGTGTTTTCCTCAAGATTGAAGAGACCGGAGAAGCCCGCTGCCCGTATTGCGGAACCCTTTACGTGCTTAAAGGCGGGCCATTAAAGGCGGCGGGGCACTGAAAAGCATCAGCATGGTTGCTCTAAGATCTCGGCAGCCACTGCAAAAACGCCTCTGGGCCTAAATACCCCTCCTGCTGCGCGGCTGTTTTGCCATCAGCGGCGACGGCGATGAAGGCCGGGGGACCTACCAGATTGTAACGTTTCAGGAGGGCGCGGCTGGCGGCGTCATCCTGTGTCACATCCACGCGGATCAGATCTCGCCCCTGTAAAGCGGTCTTCACCCGCGGATCAGCGAAAGTAACTCTATCCATGCGCACGCATTCCACGCACCAGCTTGCCCAGTAATCCACCAATATGGGCTTGCCTTTGGCCTGCGCCAGCGCATTCTGCAAAGCCTCCGGAGTTTTTACCACCGTAAAATGCGGGGCTTCAGCCCGGTTTTCCGGCTGCGCCGACACGGCTGTTGTAAGGCGCGCCAGAGGTTGCAGGGGATCACCGGCACCGCTGAGCGCTCCAATACCCATGACCAGACCATACGCCAGCACCACTATACCGAAGCCTTTCCAAAAACGACGCCATCCCGAAACGCCTGCGGCCACTGCATCCAGCGCGCCGAGATAGATGGCGCTGATCACTGCCAGCGCTGCCCACAAGGCCAGACCAACCGGCCCAGGCAGCACCCGCGCCAGCAGCCAGATAGCGACGCCCAGCATCAGTACACCAAAAACCGCTTTGACGGCATCCATCCAGGCGCCAACTCGCGGCAACAAATGGCCCGCGGAAGTGCCAATGATCAGCAAGGGCACGCCCATCCCCAGGCTGAGGACGAAGAGCGATAGCCCACCAAGAAAAACATTCCCCGTCTGCGAAATAAAGAGTAGCCCGCCCGCCAGAGGCGCCGCTACGCAGGGCCCGACAATCAGCGCCGACAGTGCGCCCATAACAAAGGTACTCAACAGATCTCCACCCTTTCCCATGCCCGCCAGGCGCGTCTGGATACTGCTCGGCATTTGCAACTCGTAAAAACCAAACATGGACAGCGCCAGCAGCACGAAAATAAACGCAAAAGCCCCCAGCACCCAGGGGCTCTGGAAGGCCGCCTGCATATAGGCCCCGGTCACCGCCGCGAGCACTCCAGCAATCGTGTAAGTCAGCGACATCCCCAGCACATAGGCAATAGAAAGCGCAAAGGCGCGTGACCGCTGCTGGCCGCGCCCCGCCTCTTGCCCGACAATCAGCGCCGAGAGAATAGGGATCATGGGGAAAATACACGGCGTGAAAGCCAAACCCAGTCCGGAGAGAAAAAAAAGCCCCAAAGTCAGCCAGAAGCGATCCTGCAAAGCCGCTGCCAGGACCCCGGCGTTACTCGAGTGGCTGACCGCAGCTGGCGCGCTCACCACTGTTGACGACTGCACGACGGGCGCCACCGGCGGTGCCACAGCCTGCTGAGTCAAAGCCAACCTGACTGTTTTGACCTGCTCAGGGTAACAAACACCGGCATTCGCGCAGCCCTGATAAGTGGCTTTTAATTCAATGAAAGCGGGGACAGTTCCCTGGACGGTGAAAGGCACCGTGAGGGTATTTTGTCCTTCCAGGACCCGCATTTTGCCAAAGGCCGGGTCGTCCAGCATCATCCCTGCGGGCAAGGTGTAATGGCCGAGAATAATGCTGTCTGGCGCCGCGGAGAATTTTATCCGGTCGCGGTAGAGGTGGTACCCCGGCGCCACATCCCAGCGCAGTTGCAGCTGGTCGTGGCCGCTCAGACTCGCTGCAAAGCGAAAGGCCTGGCCCGGCGTCAAAAACGGGGCCGCATGCGTAAAGGGCAGCCAGAGCAGTAGCAGGAACCCGCAAATGGCACTCCACATCAACGCGCTCCTGACCCAAATAGCCCTACTCCCTGCTCCAGTACGCATACCTGCATCGCTCCTCGCCACTCTATTACCTCTGCAGACATTTTCCGCAAGTTATTCGTTCCTCAAAGCGGCAAGAACTGCGCCACCGCGCTGAGGATACAGGCTCCTAGAAAGAAATCCCAGCAGCGTGGAACTTTCTGCGGACCTTGCTCTCTAATCCCTTGCAAGCGACTGTAGATTGTTGCGAGCGCATGTTTCTTCCTCCTTTGGTGGTTTTTGGGCGGGCCTCACGGTTCCGCCCTTCTTTTATCCGACCGGTCGGGATGTAATTTGCCAACACTTCTGTCTTTTGCTAATATATCAACTGCAGTTAGTAACTGACTGCAGCGCATGTTTCTTTCCTCCTTTGTGGTTTTAGGGCGACTTTAGTCGCCCTTTTTTGCGCGGAGCAGACAATGTCCCCCTCAGCCGAAAGACCTTTTACCCTGGTTCACCCCAACGGCGACCGCGTTTGCGGGCTCATTCACGAAACCCATACCGACCCCGTCGGCGTCTTCTTGCCCGGCTTCGCCTCCAACATGGAAGGCTCCAAATCACAGCTCCTTGCCCGCAGCGCGCAGGCACAAGGCTGGTCCTGGGTACGCTTTGATCCACGCGGCGTCGGGCGCTCCGACGGCCCCTTTCAGGCACTGACCCTGTCCCGCTATCTGGCCGATCTGCAATTGATCCTGCACATGCTAGAAGATCGCCCGGTACTGCTGGTAGGCTCCAGCCTGGGCGGCTGGCTGGGCACCATCGCCGCCACCCGCTGGCCAAAACAGATCCGCGCTCTGCTGCTCATCGCCCCCGCCTACAACTTTATTCAGGATATCTTCCGGCGCCTGCCCGCTGACGAACAACAAGCCTGGCAGGACACTAACCTGCGCTGCTGGGATGATTCTCATGGCCTCGGTGCACTGCACATGCGGTTCGATCTGGTAGCGGACAGTTGGCGCTACGACTTGTTGCGCTTCCCCCCCTATCTGCATTGCCCCGTAGAAATTCTCCACGGCAGTGCCGACAAGGCCGTACCCCTTGCCCTCAGTTATCGCTTCGCCGCCCGCGCCCATGCGCCGGAACTCGTTATCCGCCCCCTGCCGGGGATAAACCATCGCCTGCAAGGCGCCGATAGCGTGCTCCTGCGCAGCCTGCAATCCCTCTGGAACCGCATTTCCTAAGCAGAACCCCCGTGACAGACGCGCCCCTTGACAGAACATTTTCAGCGCCTATGATTAGCACTCGATGGGTGCGACTGCTAACAGCGCCCAGGATGAAGTCATCCACTAACTTGTATAAAACGAGGAAATGCTCAATGAAATTGCGTCCTTTGCATGATCGCGTCGTCATTCGTCGCCTGGAAGAAGAGCAGAAGACCGCCGGCGGGATCATCATTCCCGATACCGCCAAAGAAAAGCCTGTGCAGGGTGAAGTGGTCGCCGCTGGCCATGGCAAGATTCTGGAAGACGGCAAGATTCGCGCCCTCGACCTCAAAGTCGGCGATCGCGTTCTGTTCGCCAAATACGCCGGCACCGAGATCAAGGTGGAAGGCGAAGAACTGTTGGTGATGCGCGAAGACGACATCATGGCGGTCGTCGAGAAGTAAGCATTGCTGAATATCCCAACCATTTCTACACATTTTGAGGAGTATTTATGCCAGCTAAACAAGTAGCCTTTGCTGAACATGCCCGCGAGAAGATGTTGCGCGGCGTTAACGTGCTCGCCGACGCCGTCAAGGTCACCCTGGGTCCCAAGGGCCGTAACGTGGTGCTCGACAAGTCTTTCGGTGCCCCCACCATTACCAAGGACGGCGTCTCCGTCGCCAAGGAAATCGAGCTGGCTGACAAGTTCGAGAATATGGGCGCGCAGATGGTGAAAGAAGTCGCCTCCCAGGCTTCAGACGAAGCTGGTGACGGCACCACCACCGCCACCGTTCTGGCCCAGGCGATCATTCGCGAAGGCCTCAAGGCCGTCATCGCCGGCATGAACCCCATGGACCTGAAGCGCGGCATCGACAAGTCGGTCATCGTCATCGTCGAAGAGCTCAAGAAGCAGTCCAAGCCCTGCAAAACCCAGAAGGAAGTAGCCCAGGTCGGCACCATTTCCGCCAACTCTGACGACTCCATCGGCAAGATCATTGCCGAAGCCATGGAGAAGGTCGGCAACGAAGGCGTCATCACCGTGGAAGAAGGTTCCGGCCTCGCCAACGAGCTGGACGTCGTCGAAGGTATGCAGTTCGACCGCGGCTACCTGTCCCCCTACTTCGTCAACAACCAGGACAAGATGGTTGCCGAGCTGGAGAATCCTTACATCCTCCTGCACGACAAGAAAATCTCCTCCATCCGTGACATGCTGCCCATCCTGGAGCAGGTCGCCAAGTCCAGCCGTCCCCTGCTGATCATTGCGGAAGACGTCGAAGGCGAAGCGTTGGCCACCCTGGTGGTCAACACCATGCGCGGCATCATCAAGGTCGCTGCGGTCAAGGCGCCGGGCTTTGGTGATCGTCGCAAGGCGATGCTCGAAGACATGGCCATCCTGACCGGCGGCCGCGTGGTCTCCGAAGAGATCGGCATGAAGCTGGAGAGCACCACCCTCGCCGATCTTGGCCAAGCCAAGAAAATTGTCATCGACAAGGAAAACACCACCATTATCGATGGCGCTGGTCAGCAGGCCGAGATCAAGTCCCGCGTTGAGCAGATCCGTCGCCAGATGGAAGACGCCAGCTCCGACTACGATCGCGAGAAGCTCCAGGAGCGGGTCGCCAAGCTGGCCGGTGGCGTTGCCGTCATCAAGGTCGGTGCCGGTTCCGAGATGGAAATGAAGGAAAAGAAGGCCCGTGTCGAAGACGCCCTGCATGCTACCCGTGCGGCCGTCGAAGAAGGC
>Ga0172379_10001436_pt1 | contig 47255 bp, 49 predicted proteins | sample GrowelOW334metaG_FD_119756 | JGI IMG/M metagenome (GOLD analysis project Ga0172379, IMG submission 119756) | Groundwater microbial communities from an aquifer near a municipal landfill in Southern Ontario, Canada - Groundwater well OW334 metaG | ecosystem: Environmental > Aquatic > Deep...
CGCTAGCATGAGCTGCCAGGATCATCCCATTACTCTCAATGCCCGCAAGTTTTGCCGGAGCTAAATTAAAAACAAAAACAGCTTTTTTTCCTTGCAACTCTTCTTTTGAGTAAAATTGCTTTAAACCCGCAAGAATAATTCTTTTTTCTGTTGCAAAATCAACAATAAACTTGTATAATTTATCTTTGTTTGGAATATCTTCAACTAACTCAATTAAACCAACACGCAAATCTGTTTTCTTCCAGTTATCATAAGACAATTTTGGATCCATTACCTGAGCAACTTCTTTTTGTTCAACTACCTTTGCGTTTTGTTCAACTACTTGCGAATCAACCATACAATCACAAATAAAGTTTACAAATAAAGAATTAAAAATTAACCTTTTGCAAAAAGAGGCGGTTTAAATTTGTCCAAGCAAAGCAGAGCTTTGCGGGACCTGATGAAGTGCACTTCATTGGTCCAACAAAGCTTTTGGCTTTGTCAGGACCCATAAAATGCAATGGCATTTATTTGGTCCAGGAAATTGAGTCCTATCTCTCTTTTCTTGCTTTTATATAAGGCAGCAATGTTCCTTTCTTCTCGGCTTCCTTAATCAAATCTTTAGCATAAACCATTCTCTGAACAGAACCAACTGCACTAATTAGAGCAATTAAATACAAGAAGTACTCGATGTAATTCAAACCAAATGTTGCAAGTAAAAGTGCTAAAAGAACTAAAACCAATTTATCGGCATGCTCCCCAATAGCAGGCCAATCCCGATTATCAGTAATTATAATTAAAGCAACCCTTGGTTTAGCATAACTAGAAATCGCTGAAAAACCTAAAGCTAGAACAGCACCAACAGCAAATTGAGGAATAAATACAAAAGAACCAATCATTGCAAAGTCAACGAACTTATCAATCATGGTTTCAAAATAATTACCCCAATTCCCAGTTTTGTTTAAAGCCCGGGCAGTAGTCCCATCAATCAAATCCATTACTGGCGAAAGCAAGAAAAAAACAAAAGCCAAAATCCATTGTTGTTGTACAACAAAATAAGCCCCAATAAGAGCAAGGGCTAAACCAAAAACAGAAATCAAATTAGGATTAACTTTTAACTTTATAAAAGGCCAAGCTAAAATTCCAGAAAAAGGTTTTATCACACCACGCAAAACTGATAACATACTAAAACCAACACCACCCAACTAAATAAAACTTACTTAACTAAAAATTAACTAAAACTTAATCAAAAAACATCAAACTTACTATCATCTCTCGCTAATCAAATGTCTTTTTGCAAGTTGTGTTTGAATATGATGCTTCAAATTAGCTCTTTTATTCAAAACAACTTTAGTCCTTGCTTTTTTAATTTCTTTTCTAAACTCTTCCTCATTAACCGCATCAATTTCAGTTAAACCATTACCAATCTCTTCAGGAGTATGCGCATCACTAACACCAAGACAAGCAATTTTTCCTTTTACTTCTTCATCAAAAGCAAATCTCTGGGCCTTACTATTCAACCCTTGATAATATGCTCTTGCATTATAAGTCTCCATTAAATTAAATTTTCGCCACTCTTTTGGAAATGCTTTGAAGTTCTTTCTCGGCCAATCAAAAGGATGAGGACATGAAAGCAAAGCATCTTGTTTTTTTACAACATCAATAATTTCTTCAAAAGTACAAGGAAAAACAGGCTCACTAAGACAATACAAGATTACCTCACCAACTATTTTTTTGTTATTTCTACTTTGGATAATTTTAACTTCCTCACCAGGGATTAAAACAACCCCCTCTTTTTTTGCAATTTGTTTAATATTATCCTTACCCCTATACGCATCCATATTATTGTGATCAGTAAGAGAAAATCCCCAACCATTCTTTTTGCAAACACTAACAATTGTGGATGGCTTTGTTAAAGCATCAATGCTAAAACGAGAGTGCAAATGAAGATCAAAAAACATGATTTATCACTATTAGAAAAATACAGACTAACACTTTAAAACCCCTTTTACCTAAATATTGGAGTATGCAAATAGAGAAAATTAGAGATGATTTTCCTTTGTTAAATAGGAAAATCAACGGTAAAAAAGTTGTTTACCTCGATAATGCAGCTACTTCATTAAAACCGAAACAAGTAATTGACGCTGAAAAATATTATTATGAAAATGTTTCAGCAAATGTACACCGAGGATTACATGTTTTAAGTGAAGAAGCTTCAAGAGAACACGAAAGTGCACATGAAAGTGTTGCAAGATTTTTAGGTGCAAAAAAAGAAGAAACTATTTTTGTTCGAAACGCAACCGAAGGAATGAACCTAGTGATGTACGCTCTAATGAATTCAAATTACTTTAAACGCGCAGATAAAATACTTGTTTCAAAAATGGAACACCACTCAAACATTGTTCCATGGCAGTTCTTAGAAAAAAAAATTGGAGTAAAACTAGAATATGTTGAACTTAACAAAGATTATACTCTCGACATGAAGGATTTTGAAGAAAAAGTACAAGGAGCAAAGCTTGTTTCAATTAGCGGAGCAAGTAATACTGTTGCAACACTCCCCGATATACGCGCAATTGAAAAACGCTCACACAAAGAAGGCGCACTTGTTTGTATTGACGGAGCACAACTAGTCCCCCACCACGAAGTAAATTTTGGTGCACTTGGAATAGATTTTTTGGCTTTCTCAGGACACAAAATGTGCGCACCAACAGGAACCGGGGCGCTAATAGGAAAGAAAAAACTACTAGAAGAATTACAACCATTCATGTTCGGCGGAGACATGATACACTCAGTACAATGGCACTCAGCAGAATGGAATACCTTGCCAAATAAATTCGAAGCAGGGACCCCAAATATTGCAGGATCTTATGGAATAAAAGCAGCCGTGGAATACTTGAAAAAAATTGGAATGAGAAATATTGCAAGACAAGAAGAAAGATTAACTAAAGTTGCTCTAGAAGAAATGCAAAAAATTGATTCGATAAATTTATTTTGCCCAAAAAATGAGAAGAAGCAAGGTGGAATAGTAATGTTTGAATCAACTAAACTCTCTGCTCACGAGTTAGCTATGGCACTAAGCGAAAGTGAAAATATTTGCATTAGAAGCGGAATGCACTGCGCAGAACCACTAGTATCCTCACTAAACAAAGAAGGCTTAGCAAGAGCAAGCTTTTACCTATACAATACAGAAGAAGAAATTACTTTCTTTGCACACACCTTAAAAGAAATACTTACCACCTTCGGTTAAATCATAAAAAACAGTTTTTTCAATAAAAAAGAGCCAAAACAATCAATAATTTGCCCAAATAATAGTGCAAATCTTTTAAAAAAAGCCTTCTTCAAATTCTCTTGCCTTGAGGATGTCACTTGTTTGAATAAATAAAAAATCTCTCTCCCCGATTTGGAAAAAAAGATTCTTTTTATCCTTAATACAATCATGCAAAGCAACGTTTACACCTAAAACACCCACTGGTGACAAATACTCTTTTCTTTCGCCCAAAATGCGATAAACATCTTTATCAGACACCTCTTCAAGAGTTTTATTTTTAAACAAAAAAACAGCATCCTTAACAGAAATAGATTCATCCTTTTGTGCAATAACTGAAAAGAAATTCATTTTTTCATCAACAAATACAAAAGCCTTAGCTATAGCACTTTTTGAAATATGATTCAACTCAGCCGCTTTTTCAACTAAAATATCAGAAGGAAAAGAAATCACTTTACCAGTCAAATTATTTACTTCTAAAAAGTCAGCTAACATAAAATCACTACTAATATAAAACTCGATAGTTAGAGTTAAAAAAGAATCAGGGGCAAAAAAAATAAATTAAACCCCTTAAAAAAATACTATCCCTTATGCCCAAAAATAATTATTTATTCTTTGATTTAACTTTTTTTGAAGAAAATTTTTGTTCATGCTTTAAATCCTGCAGATATTTTACGCTTGGTGAAGGAGGAGTTTTTTTAGAATTCCTCGAGTTCAAAACCAAAACAATAATCATTAACAAGATTAACAAAGCAAATCCGCCTATTGGAGCCCAAAATGAAGAAAACCAACCAGTAATAGAAAGGGACTGATCAGAATCACTAAAACTTAATTTTTGAGTCTTATTAAAATCACCAACAGAGGTTTTTACTAAAAAAGTTACTTCCTTACTACTAGGAACAACTCCCGAATTTGAATCAACTATTATTTTTGCAACTAAACTACTTCCAGCGCTGAGGAAAGTTCCTTGATTAAAATCAATAGTTGCATTCAAATCCATTATTGAAATTTCATTTACATTAAAACCAACATTTGAATCATTTTTAATTGTAAAATCAATTGAAATTACTTTTCCGCTTTCAGTATTCAAATCAGTTGATTTGTTTGAAACATTTAATTGTGCATCAAATTGAGGAGTACAATTACCACCAAAAACCATTACTTTGAAATTTGCTTCTTTAGATACGTTTGCATCATTGGATAGAATTATTTTAGCAACATAATTACCGTCAGATTTTGCTGGAGGAGAAAGATAAGCATAGAAAGTCTTTGATTCCCAAGCACCGAAAAACGCATTTGAATCACTCAACAAAATCCACTCAGGAGCAATTGCACTAAACGAAATAAAATGATTAAAACTACTTTTGTTTGTAATTAAAACAGGCACAATTGTACCAGCACAACAATTTGCGTCAACTACTAATGGAGCAGTATACTCAATCCCATTACATTCATTATCGCTCAAATAAACAATATTTATTATTCGCTGAATTTTTTCATTTGCTGATTCTATATTAAGCAATTGTGCTTCACTAAAATCAGAAGGAACCATTCCGGACAAATTTACATCAACTGTTTCACCAGATTTAACTGACACATAGGTTTGTTCAAAAAAAAGCCAGTTTGATTCTACATTTAGTCTAAATTCCTGGTCTTTTGTCCCAGCATTAAAAATTTTTATTACACTCTTAAGATGTGTTCCTGCACAAACCTCAACATCATTAGCAGTTACTTTTGCATCAAAACAATTCTGGAACGAATAATTAAATCTAGTTTGAGCTTGCGCAAAAATTGATTTTGCCACAACTGAATAATTTTTATCAGCCGCAACATTAGAATCTATTTTGAAAGAAACTGTTTTTGAAGAAAATGCTTCAAGTAAAACAGATTTTGTTTCAACGAGAGTAGTTCCATCGAAAAGAAAAACATTAACATCAGTACTTTGAGAACCTGAGTTTACAATTTCAAAATTCTCTAATTTTTCACCCAAACAAGAATTTGAATCTGCTACAGGCTTAATAATATTCAAATCATAACAGTTCTCAAAAACAAGATTTAGTTTTGCATCTGTATCTAAATCATAATTCTTTGAGTGACTTCTCAAGATAATTGGAACTGACATAGGACTCATTTTCTTTACAATTAAATTTACTGAAAATGGTTTGTTTACATCAAGAGAAAACACCCCATTTTCCATATAAGCAACATCTTTACTCAAAGGAGCATAATTTAAATCAAATAATGAAATTGTTATTTCATCATTTTTATCAGTTTTATTTGTTGCAACAAAAGAAATATTTTTATCAAACTCTTCGCATGATTTTTCTTCAACAACAGCATTATTTGAAAACAATTCACCAATTGTTACTGGCAAAAACCAATTTATTGTTTGAACAACCACTTGTTTTTTTGAAGTATTAGTCATTGTATTGGCAAAAGTTAAACTAAAATTATAATCCCCAGGTTTTGAGTTACAAAGAGATTTTACTTTTAATTGAGCCCGCACCCCTTCAGAAGGATTCAGAATTATTTTTTCTTGAGAATAATTTGTCCACCCCGCAGGTAAACCATTTTGAACTAAAACAAACTCATCCCTAAATTTACTTGTGTTTTTCGCATAAATTTGAAAAGTATTTTCAACACAAGGATTTGATGCACTAATACTAGGAGTTAAACTAAAATCAAAAGTGTGAGATTGATTAACAACTAGTTGAACTGAAGAATTTGTATCCTCTGGACCACTAACAATTATTTGTGGATAAAATGTTCCTGCAGAAGCATAACACTCAGGAGTAACAAACAAATAGAAATCGCCACATTTACCCGCCTCAATATTTAATCCGCTTGGAGCAATTAACATCCAGTTTGATGCTTCCCCAGTAGCAGAAATATTGTACACCCCACTAACACCAACACAAACAGTATATGTTTGTTTTACTGTTTCACACTGGCCAGCATTAACAATGTGAGGACCACTTATAGTAACAGCGCTAGCAAAAGACAATAATAAAATTAATACACTAATTATACCAAAATATTTTACTACACTATCCACTTTCCCAACCCCTAATTTGCACTAACCCAATTTTCTTTTTTCTTTGGTCCTGTAATTATGCTTGCCACAATAATAATTACACCCAACAAAACAATTATAACAATTGCCAGTACTACACTTTCCAAAAACACTTTCAATAGTGAATTATTATCACTTGTGCCTAAGCCAAAAAATCCACCAAATAACGCACTAAGACTCAAACCTTGTGGGTTTTTCTCAATAAATAATCCAAACGATTTTTTATTCAACAAAGTTGCAGAAGAAACTACAAAAGATGGAGTGAAATACCCGTTAGTATCACCAGCAGTTATAATCCCAGAAATTGTAACAGGAGCTCTTGGAGCAAGCTCTGCAATCAAGATGGACTCAATGTTTACATCAGCAGGAATATTTTCAAACCCAACTACAACATCTTTCAAAGTTTTTTCAGTATTGTTTCTCAAAATTATTTCATAAGTAGAAGTTGAATTTCCTTTCATGCTAACTTCTTTTGTTGTACTCAAAATCTCTAAATCTTCAAAAGAAGTTTTTTCTTTAATATTAAAATATATTTTTGCTGAAAGATTTACTGCTCCACCTAACCCAACAACAATCCACTGATTATCCCCTACTTTTGAATTAGGACTAGTCGATACTACAACAAAAATTGTTTTTGATTTACCTTTTTGAATAATTAACTTGTTTTCAGAAAAGCTTACACTTACACCGCTAGGAGCATCAATTGTCGATAATACAAAGTTTGAATCAAAATCCCCAGTGTTTGTTAATTCAAGTTCAAACACAGCAGCACTACACCAAACAATATCCTTACTCTGGGTCTTTACTACAAGAGAACTATTATTTTCCCCTAACACATTCAAACACAATTCTTTTGAATCTGAAAAATTATTATTTCCCAAAGCATCAATTGCATTAATAGATAACAACTGGTGGCCAGCAACAGCATCTTGTGGAACTAGAACAGTAAATGGAATTGATCTAGTTTCATTTAAACCAAGCAAAACAGAATTGTATGAAATCTCCGCAGGCATTCCACTAATAGATAAATCAAATTGTCTTTCTCTTGTCGAACAACCACTATCACTACAAGATTGATTTGTTATAGAAAATTGACTTTCAAGAGTTTGTCCTTTTCTAACATCAAAACAAACACTTGGAGAATTTAGTGAAAAAGTTCTTTTAGGAATACTTTTGCAATCAACAATATTTATTTTTAGATTCTTATTTATCTGGTAATTTTCTGCATCCCCTTTAAGAGAAACTGTGTAAGTGTCTATTGGCAAATTTCTTGTATTTATTACTAAATTAACAAATGTTCTTTCCCCACCAGCAAGACTAACAAACTTTTTTTCAAAATAAGGTAAAACCATTGAGTTATCGGCAGAAAGCGCAATTCTTTTGCTACTCCCAGAAGTGTTTGTTACTTCAATTGAAAATTTTTTCTCTTCACTTTGGCAAATTGCCCCATCAAATTCATTTATTCTAAATCCATCAAAATTTTTGCAAGTTCCAACCTCAAAATCAACATAGGTTGCAAAATTTGAGTCCATATCAAAAACTTTTGTTCGGTAACGCCCACTATCAGTCCCGCAAGAATTTACATTAAGAGTAATAATAGTGCTTTCATTTTCATTCAAACAAACTTGGTTTTCTATTAACGAAACATCCAGTGCACCATAATTAGAGGTTTGAGTCTGGAAATTAAAGCATTTTTTGTAAAAAGAATTATTTATTAAATTAATTTGAGTAGCTTGAGTAGAACAACCCTCTAAACAAACACTCTTAGTTTGGGGTTCAAAAGAAATACAACCAGTTCCGTTGTAAAAATTACTGTCCGAACTATTTCCGTTCAAATCATAGCAAGTTGCTGCATGTGCAAAAACAGTTAAACCTAAAACAACTAGGAGAACTCCAACTAACAAACACAAGTGATTAAATTTCATATTCATCTCCCCCCTTACACCCTATTTTTTACTCTTGCAACAAACGCAATTACTAAAATTACTGCAATAATTACTAGAAACCAAAACACTATTTGTTCAAATAAAGAAAATTTACTTATTTCTTCAACTATTGGACCAAAAGTAAATATTCCCCCAATAAAAGCCCCAACTCCATTTAACATATCAGTTGATTTTTCTTGAAACTTTAACTCAATCTCTTTCTTTTGTACTACTCCACCAAGATTTACTTCAACTGTGGAGTTAATTAATTTTGAAGAATTGTATTTTGTATTTGTTAGAGTTATCTTTACAGTTGCTTTTGCTTTTGGAGCAATTATTTTAGGAGCAACTACCTCACTTTTTAGAGGTGAATAAAAATTCACTGTTAAATCTAATGGTTTATCTGAATCATTAAAAATATCAACGTAAAAACTTGAAGTATCTGACACAATTACTTGTTCTGGCGCAGTAACCGAGAAAGCCATTGCTTTTGAACTAAACAAAACAAGAATGAAAATGGTTAAGACCATTAAGTAGTCTTTGTCAATTGAAAAAATTTTCTTTGAAATGCTGTTCGCATAACTTAGAATCATTTACCCCAACCCCAAAAAAACTTACTTTATTCCCCAATATTCGGGAAATTCACTATTAGCAATTAACTTTGTTTGATTACAAAGTTATTGTCCATAAGTATTGCTGCGGCAGGAGTATTTAAAGGTAACGTTATCACTGGAGAAAGGGATTATTGTGCTATTGACAGCACACAATATACTAAAAACAACTACAAAATGCTATTTGTAAGGAACTATTAAAAAAGAATTCAATTTAAGATCAACATTAGATTTAATCGCAGGATTAAATGTCAAAATATCTCCCACTTTAACCTCATACATTTCAGCAATAGACTCAAGAGTTTCATATTCAAAAAAGGTATGCTTTAGAGTAATCACCCCAAGCAATTGTTCTAATTGAGCTAATTGCTCAGAAGTCCATCTTGGAACATATTCAGTATTAGTTGTAGCTTGAGTTATCCCCGGAAGACCCATAGCTTGTTGAATTTTTTCAGGCGTTAATTGACCAACAGGAATAACTAAAAGATAATCCGGCTTAAGGTCTGAATCTGATTTAACCGCAGGATTTGCTTGTAAAATAATATTTTTTGGAGTACCATACAAATCTTCCAAAGTTGTTAATGTATCCCCTTCAGAAATAATATGCGAGTAAAGCCCAGTTAATTTATTATCAACTACAATTTTGTGAAGTTCAGCAGTAGTTAAACTATTAGGATAATTAGTTGCAGTTTCCCAAGTAGTTGTAGATGTTTTAACAATACTTGTATCGTTGTTAGCAGGTTTTCCCACAGGAATAATTAAAATATTCATTTCCTTAAGATCCCCATTATTTTTAATTTTAGGATTAGCTTTCAAAAGATCCTCTACCTTAACTTTGTAAATTTCAGCAATAGATTCAAGAGTTTCGCCTTCCAAAAGAATGTGTTCTAAGTCAGTTGGTTCAACATATTCCCCAGGAGAAGTTGCAACATCATAACCCCCAGTAACTTTATTTACCCACAAATAATTTTTATTATCAGCAACACTATTTTCAAGTTCATAAGAAATTACCCCATAAGGATATCGAACAGTTATGTCCCCACCCTTAACTAAAACATTTAAAGGAGAAAAAGTTCCTTTTTCAAAGACACCTTCATCATTACGAACAAACCACGCAGAAGAAGAAATATCAATAATACTATTTTTCATCACAAAGCCCATCAAATCATCTAAATAAGATACCCCAAATATATTGGAAGATTGGCTAGTAATTGCCCCAACCCCATCAATATCAGAGTATTCCTCACAATCAACAGCACCATCTTTAAGCATTCCATACAACCCATTATCATTTAATTTGTAAAATTCATCAAAAGGAACATCATCAGGCATATTATCTAAAGTAATATAATTTTCAGGAGTTAAAACAGATGCCGAATCAAAGTAAATACAAAAAGTTGCTCCCTCAAAACCAAATGGCAACGAAAAATTAAAATAATCCATCTTAAAATCTTTTTTCTGAACCGGCACCGACGTTGCAGGAGCCGCAGTTGAAGCAACAGGTACAGGAGCTGTTGAATTAGCAGAATTTGTTGCAGCCTTTCTTGGAATTATTAAAACAACACCAGGCTTAAGATCAGCATTACTTCTAATTTTTGGATTAGCTCTCAACAAATCACTAAGCTCAACACTATTAACCTCAGAAATACGCTCAAGAGTTTCCCCACCACTAATTGTATAAGTAGTAGAATTATCTGGAACAGGAGTCGTACTCGCAGCAGGAGCTATTGTTGCAGTTGAAGTTGTTGAAGAAGCAGGAGCTACCGGAGCCTGCGCAGTTTGTGTTTTCACCGCAGTTGTTTCAACAAACCCAACAGTACTCATTGGATCAACTAATCTAATACTAATCAATCTCAAATAATCTAAAATTGATTTACCATTAGGCGCAGACAAAGCTTTTCCCGAAACAGTTCCCGAATTAATAAGAGCTGGGCTCACAGAAGTAACTCCACTAGTTTCTTTTACTGAAGATGCATGATAAGTAAACATTTGAATTATTGGATAACCTTCAGCAGCTACACCCACAGCAAGTTTGTCTTGAACAAACGCATCATATTCACCAATTGTTCTATCTCTTGTTTTATATGCAGAATAACCATTTACGGCCATTGAAGCCCCAGTAAACGCTATCCCTATAGGATTACCAGGAATAGGTGCAGTCATTATTCCAAAAGCAACTTTTCCTAAAGCTGAAACTCTAGATAGCCCATTACTTAAAGTGCTATTTAGTCCAGCTGATTTCAAAGCAGTTGCCGCTCCCGCATCGCCAACAACAACATTTTTTAGACTATCAAAAATACCTTTAATATAACTCGTAATAGTGCCAGTTATAGCATCCCATATGCTTGAATTCTCCAAAACACTTTTCTTAAAATCATTAAGTACACTAACAACTTCAGGTTTTAATTCTTTACCAGAATTAGTGAACAACGGATAAAACACTTCATCACAATAATTATATTTTTCAAATCCGATAGGCTGTTTAACAAAAGTACATTTTGCAGAATCGAGATTAAGATTAATTTCTTTGTGAGCAATTGTTGCAATACCAGGATTCAATCTTATCAAAACAACAATAGCATAATCTTTGTCATTAACAAGAACATCTTTTAGCCCAGAAAGATTACAATTGTAAACTTTCTTTCCAGAATCTCCTTTAGAAGGATTCCAAGCAATATTGGAAATTATTTCTTTAGCATCAATATTCTCATTAGGCACAGCGCCTTCTGGCCAACAATATTGTTGATAAACAGCTTTTTTGTCCTTGTCTTTAATATCATAAACAAAATAATCCACATAAATTATTATTGGAGGATCCAGCGAAACAATTGAGTTTTCATACCCGCCAGTTATAGTCACACTACTTAGCAAACTTGAAGAAAATCCAGTCCACCCTTTTTGAGAATCAACCGCTGTCAAAAGATCTTTTTCATACAAAATATTATTTGCTGAAAGAGGTTGGAAAGTAAAATAACTTGGCCAAGCATCCTTTTGAATTATTGAACCATCCTCATTACCAACCATTTTTATAAATATTGTATCCGGTTTTACTTCTTCACTAAGCTTTCTTCCCCAAACTTCTCCATTTGTTCCTTTAAAAGAAGCTGGAACCGCAGCATAAGGCGCAGAAATTGATTGAGCTCTACTTGAAAACAATGCAGACACTTTAGCAACATTCGCTGCCTCTAAACCAACTTGGAATAATAATAAATAAAGCCCGCCAGTTTTTATAAACTTTGAAAATCCAGGAGTACCAATTGTCCAAGGGCGAATTTGAGCCGGAGTAGTTGCAACAGGAGAAGTAGCGGTGGGATTAGTGCCGACAGGAAGAGTATTATCAAGAACAGGCGGAACACTTCCCGGAGGAGCAACATCAGCAGGAGGAGTAACTGACGGAGGGGCAGTTGTTGTAGGAGGCGCAGTTGTAGGCGGAACAGTACCAACTGGAGTATTAGCCACAGGAGCAATTGGTGTAACTGCAGTAGGAGGAGCAGCTACAGGAGGTTCAGCAACAAAAGTTGTTCCCGAGCTAGATTGAGAAAAAGTACAAGATTCAGTAGCCCCAAATTGATTAATAGTTGTACATTTATAATTAGCAGTAACATCACCACTGCCAGTACTATTAATTAAATTACCTTCTATAGGAGCTTTAATATCAAAAACAGATTTACCTTGAGCAACTTTCGGAGTGGCAGTTGGTTTACGCGCAGCAATTGGTTCAGGAGCAGCAGGTTTTGGTTGAATTGGAGGAGCAATTGTTTTAGGGGCTGGGGAGGGGGAAGTTTTAGGAGCAGGTGCCGGACCAGTAGGTTTTGGTTGAACCGGAGGTGTAGTTGTTTCAGGGGCTGGAGAAGAAGGAGCTCGCGGAGCAGTAGGTTTTGCAGTCAATTCATCACTAGCTCCAGTTGCACCAGTAGAATAATCTTTTGCATCAGCAGCAGTGGGATTCTTTGGCAAAAGTAATTTTTGTTCGTTCAAACCATTTAACTCGTATTTTGTAAGAGTCTTAAAAACACTTTCAGGAACATATTCTTTAGCCCCCATTTTTGACAACGAATTAATTACTGCCGAATCAGTAGAATTTACCCCAAAAATAATCTCCCCGTTAACTCTATCTACGCCAAGAATACTCAAACCACTCTTGGTAGAATTAATAAAAGCAGTTAAAGCATCCAATTCTTTTATATCAACTCTATAATACCGATTATATTCGCCAGGAACACTCGTGTTAACAAGAGATTGAGAGGGGGTTGAACCTGAAGCATCCGTAGCACTTGTAGGAGGCTCAGTAGCTAAAGCAGTATCTGTAGAAGGAGTTGGTTCAGTTGCACCAACAACTTTTAATTTACTTGGTTCTACACCAGATTCAGCAGGATTAGGCTTTGTTGTTATTTCGCTTGCAACCGGAGTGACCATTTTTGCTTCAGCAATTGTATCTGAAATAGCACGTTGCAAATCACCAGTAGTGATTACTTTCTCGTTCACAAGTTTAATTATACCACTATCGTCAAGTTTAATCGCAGTATTTTCAGAAATTGGTTTCCCAGAATTCAAAACATCATTAATCTGTTGAATATTATTTGCTACTGCCGCTTGACCCAATTTTGTTTTTACAGCCACAATAAAATCGCCAGAATAGGGATATTTTCCCTTAACTGGAGAATCTCTCAGCCTAGTTTCTGCATAATATTCCTCAAAAATTAAATTGTCTAAAATCTCTACAGGCTCTCTCTTATACACAATCACCTTTGAAGGAAATGTGTCCCTTGAAACAGGATACCCTTCAGAATCTACTGCCGAAGCCATAAAAAATGTTTTTAAATACCTAAATTTATCAATACCGCCACCAAGTGTCGAAGGAACTTTAAAACCAGACTTTTCTGCAGCAACAATAATTGTATCGGCCAGAGCAACTGATTTAGGCCTGTCCCCAGTTGCAGCATAAGTTAGTATTTCATCACCAACAAAAGTAGCAACAGTTTTTCTAAATGTAAATTGAGGATCAGCTAAAACAGAACAACTCATTAACATTATTAACAACAACATTATTGCAAAGATTGTTTTTCTCATTGTAAACCACCTTTACAAGTATTCATATAACTGCCCAAAAGTTCATCAAATGTTTTTATTGAATCATATTCACTTTGCATATCAACAAGAATTGGTTCAGCATATAAATTATAATCTAATTTGAATTGAAGACTTTTTATTTTCAAATCATTATATCCACTATAAACCACTAACGAAGTTGCATTCAGGTCTTTTACTTCAGTTATGTGATCACAAATTGTTCCATTTTTAATCAAATTCCCCATGTAAACTACATTTCCTAAGAATTCCCCTTGACTTAAAGACAAATCAACCGCATCCATATATAATTTATCTAACTGTATTAGTTCATTTGCATCATTTGGAGAAAAGTTTTTAGTATAATAATCAAGTAAATTATACAAATCTATTCTCAACAACAAAATATTATCTCTACTTGTAACCCAATATGGAGAACCATTATCATCAACTTCAATTAAAGACATCTTCTTTAGGCTTTCAAGATCAACATTGTTTTTTTCAAAAGCACTAATCATTTTAGCATAACCCTCATCAAGTGGAAGATAAGTTTGTCCCATTGAAATAAAAGGAATTTTTCCACCATTTTGAAAATAAAGATAAACTCCTGCAATTATGACAATAATAACAATTAGAATAATTAAATTTCCCCAACGATTTTTTGGCTTTTCTGCACTTTTCGAGAAATTATTTCTTGCCATAAAACCCACAACTTGCTATATTATTATCACTTATTAACTATATTAGCTTATAGCAAGCGAAACTAGGTTGGAAACAACTTATTGTATATAACGCTTACTATCGCTTGCTAGTTGCAAAAGACAAAATTTAATTCCCAATATTTTTGTCTTTTGCTATTATTTGATATTAGGATAACTTTATTCCACCTATAAATATCTTTCTCCTTAAGCACTTTTTGAGAAAACAACTCTTTTTTATCAAAAAAACCAAGTAAAAATTGTTTCACTTATTGCCGAAAAGCATTGTGTTGCTTTAAATATTGTTTTCTTCTCTGTTACTTTAGGTTAAAAAATGGCTAAAGTGATTGGAAAAAACATTTCTCTTAATTCTGAAGAAGCATCTATTCTAGGCGAAGGAAAAGAACTAGAGATTGTTCCTAATGGCAAAGGAATTTTTTTATTTATTGAAAAGTCTATGCTAAAAGAAACTGAAGGAACCAAGGTTTGTATTGATGTTCCACAACTAGAAGAAGAAAGTCAAGAAGTAATTGGTTTAATTAGAAAAGGAGATCTCTCTAATTTAGTTGAAGGAAAGTTTGAGAGTACTTTAAATGAAAAACAAAAAAAAGCTTTATTACAATTAGTGGTAAGCGGAAAAGTATTTGTTTTCAAACTAAACCAAACTTACAAAAAAGGAGTTTACAGAGTAAAAGAGGAAGAAGAAGCACAAGTTAAGAGAGAAATAAAAGAATCTGAGAATATTTTGGCAATAGAAAAACCATTTGATCAATATAATTTAGAGCAAGACGGATTTTTGATAATAAAAGGAAAAGATAGAGCAATGAGTGCTTCTCACGAATTTGAGAGATCAATAAAAGAAGGACTACTAAAAGGAATAAAGAGTTTTGATGGAAACTATTACTTAATCCAAACAGATTTACTCAATGATTACATCAAAAAAACAATTAGCGCATTCGAACCAAAACCAACTCTTTCACTTGAAGAACTTTCTTTATCAATAAAAGCATCCCAAATGCTCACAAAAGTTATTTGCGAATTTTTAAAAGAAGAAGGCGAACTAATGGAAAAGAAAAAAGGGTTACTCCATTACATTAAATAAAGTCTAAAAAAGGTCTACTCACTAAGAATATAAACTTTCCATAAAACAACATAAGTATTGCCAAAGGCAACTTCTACGGGGTCGTAGTATATTGGTAGTACGAGCGGCTCCAGACCGCTAGAGCAGGGTCCGATTCCCTGTGACCCCAGTTTAATAAAATTTAAATGTTAGTATTTTACTTGAAAATCGTTTAGTTTTTCTGCGCCACTAACTTCTTCAATTACAACTTTTTCTATATGAATGTTAAAAGGGTTTTCTTTAAAGTAAGCAATTAGTTCATCAACTTTTTTCTTTTCACCTTGCAAACATGTTTCAACTAAATCAAATTTAGGTGCATTTCTCACCCAACCAGTTAAACCAAGTGAATTAGCTTTTCTTAAACAAAGAAAACGAAAACCTACTCCTTGAACTCTTCCAAAGAAATTAACGAGTAATGTTACTTCAACCATAACAAGAATATTGTTTTAGGAGTGTAAAAAACCTTTTGCTTTCAAAAGTTCTGCGTTAAGTATTCCTCCACCCGCAGCTCCGCGAACAGTGTTGTGACTTAACCCAACGAATCTATAATCAAAAACATTGCACTCACGAAGTCTCCCAACAGTAACCGCCATTGATTTATCATTATCCCTATCTTTTCGAGGTTGTGGCCTATTTTCTTCTTCAGTATAAATTATTGGGTGAATTGGAGCTGAAGGCAAATTTAGTTGTTGAGGAACGCTAGCAAATTCTCGCCAAATCTTAATTATTTCTTCCTTAGTTGGTTTATTGTTTTTATCAGCAAATTCAAAACTTACACAAGCAGTATGCCCATCAACTACACTAACTCTATTACAATGCGCAGAAAATTTTATTGAATTTGCATCAACAAATTTTCCGTCCCGAATATTTCCGAGAATTTTAAGTGGCTCTTTCTCAGATTTCTCTTCTTCGCCAGAAATAAATGGAATAATATTATCCACAATATCAAGCGAAGCTACTCCAGGGTAACCTGCTCCAGAAACAGCTTGCATTGTTGAAAGAATAACTCTACTAATCAAATATCCTTTTTGTTGCAAAGCAAAAAGCGGAGTTAAATAGGATTGAAGACTACAATTTGGTTTCACGACAATAAATCCTTTATCCCATGCACGAGATTTTTTTTGTTGTTCAATTATCTCTAAGTGAGAAGAATTAATTTCAGGAACAATCATTGGCACGTCAGGTGTGAAACGATGAGCAGAACAATTTGAAACAACTGCAATATTGTTTTTCGCATATTCCTCTTCAAGCGCAGCAGTTGCGGCCTTATCTAACTCTAGCGCAGAGAAAACAAAATCACATTTACCTATTGCATCAAGTACTTTATTTGCATCAAATACATTAAGAGAAGAAACTTCACTAGGAATAGGTGAAGCCATTTGCCACCTTCCTTTTACTGCTTCAGAATAGTTCTTCCCGGCAGAATTTGGGGAAGCTGCGACATAAGTTACATTAAACCAAGGGTGATTTTCTAATAATTGAATATATTTTTGGCCCACCATTCCAGTAGCCCCAAGCACTCCAACACGCAACTTATCCATAAAATCCCCCCACAAAATTAATTAAAAAATTCCTCATGCACAACAAGCATAGCCCTCTCCAAATCCTCTTTTTTTACTACAAAACTAATATTAATTTCTGAAGCCCCTTGAGAAATTAATTCAACATTTACTTTCTCTGCCCCCAAAGCCGAAAATACTTTTCCCGCAACCCCATAAGAGTTTTTCATCCCCTCACCAATAACACTAATCATTGCAAGATTTTTTTGCATGCTTATTGTGCTCGGATAAACTTTTTTAATTTCCTCAATCGCCACAAAAGCCGCATCAGCAAACTTAGTTTCAACACTAAATGAAATTGAAGCTTCGCTAGTTACAATTAAATCAACAGAAATTCCGCTTTCGGAAAGAATTGAAAACAGTCCAGAAGCAAATCCTGGAAAATTTATCATCGCAATACTTTCGATGGAAATAACAGAAATATCTTTCTTTGGCGCAATTGATTTAACTATTCCCGGGTTAGAATCTTTTTCACCGCAAATTATTGTTCCCAAAACTTCGGGAGCAAATACATTTTTTATTTCTGCACAAAGAGCTTTTTCTCTTAATGGAGCAATTGTTTTTGGATGCAAAATTTTTGCGCCCAAATATCCAAGTTCTTCAGCTTCATCGTAACTTAAGAGAGGAATTTGTTTTGCACTAGGAATAACTTTTGGATCCGCTGTCATAAAACCAGAAACATCTTTCCAAATCTCTAAACGCGCATCAAAAATATTTGCAATAAACCCAGAACTATAATCAGTTCCGCCCCTTCCAAAAGTTTTAACTTCACCAAGTTCATCCACCCCATAATACCCGGGAAGAAGAACAACTTTTCCAGAGAGCAACGGCAAAACATTGTTTTGCAAATTTGTGGTTGTTTTTGGCATAACTGCTAGCGCATTTTCAAAATTTCCTTCACAAATTATTCCAGCTTCTTCCGCATCAATAAATTCAGTGGCAATTTTGTTGTTAAGTAAAAATGCTTCAAGAACTATCGGGCTAAGTCTTTCCCCGAAACTTTGAATAAAGTCTTTGCTTCTGGGACTTATTTCTTTTAAGTAACTTATCCCAAAAAGAAATTTTTCCAAAAGAGAAATTTTTTCATTTAAAGCAAATTCAGCTTTTTGTCTTATGCTTAAATCATCGATAAATGAAAGATATTGCAAATGGGTTTCTTTTAATGAATTTATTATTGACATAACCTCAGTTTTTCCAAGAGCACATTTACTCATCGAGTCAATTAGAAAATCTGTAACCCCGAAAAGAGCAGAAATAACAACAATTTGCTTTTCGCCCAAATTTTTCTTATTAGAAATTATATTTACAACACGCAAAAAAGAATCCTTATCCCTAAGTATTCCTCCGCCAATTTTTAGAACAACTATTTTTTCCATAAATAGAAAAATAACAAGAACTGTTTAAAAAACGTATTATCCAATACGAATAACGTAACATAGTTTTGTTTTGCATAAATACAACTTTTGAATTTAATTCAACAAAGATTTTATTGAGTTAGCTGTTTTTATTCCTGAAACAGTCGCAGTAGCAATAGTTTTTGGCCCAGTAACACAATCCCCACAAGCATAAACGCGGGGCAAGGAAGTAAGATTATTTTCATCCACAAAAATAACTTTTCCATTTAATTTAATTCCTTCATTAGTAAGCCAAGAAAAATCTGGTTCCTGTCCAACGGCCAGAATAATTTTTGTAAAACTCATTAATTGAGTCTTGCCAGAATCAATTGGAGTTTTCCTCCCAGAAGAATCTTCTCCAGAAAGAATCATTTCTTTACAAGTCAATTTATTTAATTTTGAATCAAAATTATTTGGGGCAAGCAAAAAATTAAATTCAACACCCTGTTTTTTTGCATTCTCGATTTCACTTTTTATAGCAGGCATTTCATTTTCCGTTCGCCTATAAAGAATACTTACTTTTGCTCCTTGACGCAAAGCAACTCTAGCAGAATCCATTGCTGAATTCCCGCCACCAATAACTGCAACATTATCTTCAGGAGAAACAAGTTTCTTTTTTTCTAGTTTATCTTTTTTTAAAAACTCTAAAGCATCAATTATTTTTACTTTATCACTACAACCCAAATCAACTTTTAATCCATCCCCCGAACCAATCGCCAAGACAACAAAATCATATTCTTTAAGTAAAGAATTTATTGAAGTTACTTTTTTTTGTACAAATTTTATTCCAACTTTTTTTGCACCCCCGATTTTCTCTTGAACAATTTTTAATGGAATTCTAAATTCCGGAACCCCATAAGCAAGCATCCCGCCAAATTCAATAAGTTCATCAAAAACTGTTACATTAACTCCAACTTCCACAAGCGAGTGCGCACAAGAGAGTCCAGCTGGCCCCGAACCAACAATAGCAACATTTTTCATACCATATTTATGAAGGGAACTATTTTTATTTTGCTAATAAATAATTTGGCGTCCAAAAAAATAACTAAAGGTTATTTGAGTCATGAATAAACAGTGTTTAATGCCGAAATCAACCAAAACCTTTTTAATAACCTGTTATTAACCAGTTATTATGGCGATGGCAACATTTGAAATAGAAGACAAGTTCATGCGAGACATTGATTTATTGATAAAAAAAACAGGAAGATATAAAACGCGAAGCGAATTCTTCAAAGAATCAGTTAGAAGCAAATTCGATGAACTTAATGAAACAGAGTGGAAAAAGAAATTTAGGGAAGAAACAAAAAAATTATCTGACCTTGCATACTCGCGAGGGTTTGATGGAAAACCACTCACAAAAGAAGAACTAGACAAAATTGCCCGCGAATTTGTCAAAAGAGAAGGAATAAAACTAATTTAATAATCACCAGGAGTGAATACATCAATCACTTTTCGAGCATTTAGAAAATCTTTTATGTTAAAAGTTACTATACAATCACATTTGAAGTGAATTGCAATTGCAACATGTAAAGAATCCTTAAAATGCGCACAAGTTTTCGAATATTTAGAAAAATTAATTGTTTTTGGCTCATCACAAAATTCAGTAATCACCATATTTTTTTCAAAATAATCCAAAACATCTTCTTTTGAACAACTTAAAACAAGATTAATTTCATTCAAGCAATGTTTTGATATAACCAAAATGTCTTTTCTCTGAGCAAGTCTAAAAAAGAAATTTTCCGCTTCAACAAACAAACCCCTAAATGAAAACCCTATTTCTTGATTAATTGCAGAAATAAAAACGTTGGAGTCCAAATAAACTTTTACCATTAAACAAACGGCTTTTGGAGGCATAAAAGCTTTGCCAATAAATCGTCTAGTGTCGAACCAAAACTTTAAATGGCTTTTATCCCTAAATTTCTTTAATATGATTGCAGAAAAACGCTTTACAAAAGAAATGGAACTTGCTATTTATGAGGATTGGAAAGCACAAAACGCTTTCAAATTTGATCAAAATTCAAAACTACCTGTTTACTCAATTGATACACCCCCGCCATACATTAATTCACCAGTTCACATAGGACACGCAAGCACTTATGTAATAATGGATTTTATTGCAAGATACAAAAAAATGACAGGACACGAAGTATTGTTTCCTCTTGGCCTAGATCAAAATGGGTTACCAATAGAAATTAGTGCTGAAAAAAAATACAAAGTTGATTTTACAAAAATTGGGAGAGAAAAAGCTGTAGAGTATTGTAGAAAATTATTAAACGAAACAACTACAGAGAGTCTTGATTCTTTTTTTAAATGCGGGATAGGATTTTCTTCATGGAAAGATGGAGAAGGAATAGGAGAAATTTATCAAACAGATTCACCTAGCTACAGAGCACTCACACAAAGCACTTTCATTGATTTATACAACAAAGGATTAATTTACGAAGCAAACAAAGTTGTTAATTGGGACCCAAAACTCCAAACAACTGTGGCGGATTCAGAGATTATTTACGAAGACAGACCAGGATTCTTTCATGAAATAGTTTTCAAAGTAAAAGGAACTAATGAAGAAGTAATTATTGCAACAACTAGACCAGAACTAATTTGCACATGCGAAATGGTAATATTTAATCCCGAAGATAAACGATATTCTCACTTGGCTGGAAAAATATTAATTACTCCTTACTTTAACAAAAGCGTTCCATGCATTGCACACCCCTCAGCAGAAATTGACAAAGGAACAGGAATAATGATGATGTGCTCTTATGGAGATTTAACTGATATTAGATTTTTTATGGAACAAAAAATAGATGCCAAGGTTGCAATAAACAAAGACGGAACAATGAATGAAAATGCAGGCGATTTGAAAGGACTAACAATTAAAGAAGCAAGAGCAAAAGTAGTTGAAACACTAAAAACACAAGGACTATTAAAAAAAATGACTCCAACCGAAGCCCACCGAACCCCAATAAGCGAAAGAAGCGGAGCAGCAATTGAATTTATTGAAATGAAAGAATACTACCTAAAACAACTTGATTACAAAGAAGACATGAGAAGAATTGCTAATGAATTAAATATTTACGCACCACAATCAAGACAAATCTTACTTGACTGGATTGATAGCGTTTCAATTGATTGGCCAATTACTAGAAGAAGATTTTATGCAACAGAAGTCCCTGCTTGGTATTGTAAAAAATGTGGAACTATTGCACTCGCAAAAAAAGGAACTTACGTACAACCATGGAAAGAAGAATACAAAGGGAAGTGCAAATGTGGAAGCACAGAATTTGTTGGAGACGAAAGAGTATTTGATACATGGTTTGATTCAAGCATCTCACCACTATACATTTTAGGATACGAAAGACACCCAGATTTTTTCAAAAACCACACCCCTTGCTCACTAAGACCACAAGGAAAAGAAATTGTAAGAACGTGGCTCTACTACACACTCTTGAAAGATTATTTACTTACTGGAAAAATAATTTTCAAAGACGCTTGGATACACCACCACATTGTTACTGAAGACGGAACAAAAATGAGTAAAAGCAAAGGAAATGGAATAGATCCACACGATGTACTTACAAGATTTGGTTCAGGTCCATTTAGAACTTGGTGCGCAGTAGAAGGAAACCTTGAGAAAAATGATTTTCGTTGCTCAATGCAAAGAATTGAGAACGCGGGAAAAATGCTTGAAAAGCTTTGGAATGTATCAAAATTTGTTTCAATGTTTGAACTAACTAGCGAACAAGAAAAAAATATTGAATTAATGGAAATTGATAAGTGGATACTTGGGGAAGTTGATAAACTAATTGTTGAAGCACATGAAGGATTTGAGAAATATGATTTTCACAATCCAATTGTTAGATTAATTAATTTTATTAGAGACGAATACGCTTCACACTATGTTGAAACAGTAAAAAGAAGAGCATACAACAATGATGCAAACATTAAATTTACTGATAGTCAGAGAAATGCTGCAGTAAAAACACTAAGGGATACTTTACGCACAATGCTTGAGCTGTTGTACCCAATAAACCCCGCAATGACACATTTTATTTACAACCAATTATTTGGAGAACAAATAAAGGACAAAAAGTTCCCTACTCCAAGCGGAAAAACAAGTACAATTGTTGGAACAGAATTTATTGAATTTAATTCAGCCGCATGGAAAGCAAAAAAAGAAGGAAATCTATCACTCAAAGACCCACTTAAATTTGCAATTGCACCAAAATCACTAAAACCAATTGAAGTAGAACTAAAAGCAATGCACAATATTTTAGCAATTGAGTTCAATGATAAAGAAATACTAATTGAAGCGAAATAAATCCCCTTAGTAAGACTTGCTACGGCTAGAAATTCTTGGGTGGACTCCGACAAATTAGTTTAATTTCATTTTCATCAACTATACGCATTGTCATGATGTGTATAATCCTCTATAATTACCGTTTTTCTTGTTTCATCAATTGAATATATTAAAACAAAAGACTTTACTATGTGAACTCTCCACCACCCGCGCATTGGTTTTTTTAAGGATTTAAATCGTCGAGGATTTTCAAGAATCTCAACTAATTTTTTCTTAATAGCTTCTTCTTCAATAGGTGATTTCTTAGCAATACGTTCAAATTCTTTTTCAACATGTTTTCTAAATTCCAATGCGTAAGGCATTTTATCGCCTTCTTAACTCGTTGAAATACTTATCCAAATTAGTAACTTTAGTTGTTTTTTCAGTTTGATAAGTTTTTAATTTTTCTATATACTCTGGCTTTAATTCAGGTTCCAAAACTTCCTCAGCATATTCCAAAGCCAAAGCATTAATCGCTTCACTCTTATCTTTCAAGTCATACTTGGCTTTCACAATATTAATGACATGATTTGCTTCATTACTCAATTGAACAATCGCAGTAGGCATAACATCACATTAACACCATATTAATATGCCATTAAAAAGCTTTGCTTTAATTTCAAAAGAGTCCAAAGAAAGTAAATCCCCCGCCCAGACTCGCAACCAAAAAAGTTTATAGACGACTTTTGGTTTGTGGTTTTTCACTTGACAACCCCCACTAAAGACTTGTTTTACTCAACAAAACGCTGATTTTTTTAAACAAATAACTAAAAATCACAAAATTGCCCTTTGCCAAAGGTTTTAATACCAAAAAACACTCTTTCTTAGTATGCAAAAAAAGTTTCTTGTACTATTATTATTACTAATACTCAGTATATGCTCAACAGCACTTGCAATTTCGCCTGATGAAGCAATTACAATTGTTTCAGTGAAAAACAATTTTCTAATGCCAAACGAAACTACTTCAGTAATAAAAGAAATGATTAAGTACCAAGGAAAGGAATATGTTGTTGTTGCAACAAAAAGCGGAACTTCAATAACAGCATACATACCATTAAAAAATTCTGACGGAAACATTGCTTCCCTTGATCTTGAAATAAGAGAAATAATAAAAACTTCAATAATTTACACAGAAATAACTCAACTCAAAGACACAACTACTCCTGCAAGTTGGCCTCTATCATACTCTACAAAAAACTTTTTTTATGATTTAAGCACTGATTTTACAGGATTAATGAACGATGCCATAAGCGTACAAACAATACTAAATGCAATAGGAACAAGTGAAGCAAAAACACTTGCAAGTAAAGCAGATGCAGTACAAGCAAAAGCTGAATTACTTTCAAAACAAAGTAAAGAAGTATCAACCCAAGTCGAGGAAGGGATGAAACTTGAGAATAGTTATCTAGCTGCACCAGATACAAACTTATCAATAAAATACGAAACTGCTTACAAAAATTATTTTAGCTCAATAAGCCAATACAAATTAGATTTTGTTGAACTAACAAACGAAATTAGTCAATTAAATTCAGAAATAAGTATTCTTGATCCATCAAAACTTACAGTAGAACAACAACGATCCTACCAAATACTCTTAACAAAAGCCCCACTGGCTATTTCAAAAGCATCAAGAACAAACCCTGCAAAAATAGATTCATTCTTGGGAACAAATGACCAAATGAGAACACTAATAGAAAAAGTATTTGCGAATTCAAAATCAAGTGATGGATACGCAACTACACTTGCAACAAGAAAAACTAGAAACGAAGCTTGGAAAGCCATGTATGGAACAAATGACACACTAATCAAATTGAACAAGAGTTTTGAAACACTTGAAAAAGCAGCAACCGCAATCCTTTCGGAAGAAAATGTTACTACTTGGGCGGCAAAAGATTCAGTTGATGCACTAACGGCAAATTGGAGCGCTGCAAAAATAAGATACAACAATTCAGAATACGAAAAAGCAAAAAGCTATGCACTAAATGCTCAAAAAAATGTACAACAAATCATCCAAGAAGGACAAACAAGCACAACTGATACTACAAGCCAAGACTTACTAATTAAAATAATTGCCGGATTAGTAATATTAGTAATAGCAGTATTTGTATTTGAAAAGTTTATTATGAAAAAGAAAACAACTCCAGAGGAAGATTATGAAAAGCCATAAAATTTTAACAATAATGATTTGCTTAATTGCAATTTTGTCATTTGCAAACGCTACAATACTTGCAAGCACAAGTGTTGATAAAAAAAATCTTTCTACTGATGAAATAGGGTTACTTTCAGTCAAATTATTTAATGATTCTAACACCCCGGCAAAAAACGTTCTTGTAAGAATACAAGCTGACAATCAAATAAGATTTGTAACTGACACCGAAGAAAGCTTATTTATAACAAATATTGAAACAATCACAGGCGGAGAAGGAAAAGAAATCTTACTTAAAATAAAATCAGTTTCATCAGCAAAGCCAAGTGCAAACATTTACACATACTTTGGAAACAACGAACCACTCACCCAAGCAGTTGTAACAATGGTTGGTACAGTAGAACTCGCTGCTACAGAAAAGATTACTGCTGAAAAGAAAAATGTTAATGGAAAAGACACTGTGTTAGTAAGTTTTTTGTTAACTAATCTTTCTGAAGAAGTTTTAACCAAAGCAAGCGCAGAAGTAATTGCACCCAAAGATTTTGAAATAATTACTGCCCCCATAATGGTTGAAACAATTGCAATAAATGGAAAACTAGAAAAAACATTCCAAATAATTGCCCCACTTGATGCACAAGGACAACAAAAAATAATAGTGGCATATGGGTACTTTGATTCAAATGCACCACATTACTTTGAAAAACAATTTCTTTTAAATTTCCAAAAACCAAATTACTCAATGATAATACTTATTGGGTTAATAGTAGTTATAGTTGCAGGATACCTTTACATTAAAAGAGATGATAAAAAACAACTAATAAAAGGAACTTCTGAGAAAAAGTAGAAAACACAAAAACTAATTTATTAAATTGCAATTTCGACAATATCTTTGTTCTTTAAAACAAAATCCGGGCCCACTGTTTGACCAGGAAACTTTGCTGAACCCCACACTTTGGCAAACTTTAAGTTCTTTGCAAAATCCTTGTGCAAAATCTTAGCAAGATCAAGAACAGTTGAACCCCTACTTAGTGACATAGGATCATTCAGGTCTGCTTCATGACCAGGTTTTTTTGTAAACACCAAAATCTTATCCAACATTAAAAATAATTTATCCTTTAAATCAGTCAAAGAATGATCAGTTACTTCATAAGGATTTACAAACACTGCTTTCTTGTAACAAATTTTTTCATTCAGCGCTTCGGCAACTTCAGCTAATGAATTAATTGTTCCAGAAACAATTACTTGAGAATTTGAATACCCTGAATTTTTCAAATATGCTTCTAGTTGTTCTGCTGAAAATTTCAAAAACTCTTTACCAGACATTTGTATTCCTGGAAAAGAAGAAACCTTAACACTAATTGGGGGACGAGTTCTATTAATGTACACATAAGACTTTGTTAATTCATCAGTAAGCACTTTCTTATCATCATCAGAAGTAATTGTAAAAATAATTGCATCAGAATTCCTAATTATCCCAATAATTTCTCTCCCTTGGGCTTTACCGTCAGAAGAACCTTCAATTAATGCAGGAAGTTCAACTATTTGAACTGAAGAACCATCATACTCAAACATTCCGGGAGCTGGCTCTTTTGTTGCAAAAGGATAAGGAGTAACAGGAGTAATTTCCTTACCAACAATTTTATTCAATAACCAAGATTTACCAGAGTTTGGCAAACCAACAATTACTATTTGCCCAGTCCCTTCTTTTTTTACAAACATTGAAGGCGCGCCGCCACCTTTCTTTGCAGAAGATGCTTTTAATCTTTCAATTTCGCTTCTATACTCAGCAACTTTTTTGTTTAAATCATAACGAAGATTTTCAGCGGCTTTATGCTTGGGCATCTCAACTTGCATTTCAAGAAGAGCCGCTAATTTTTCTTCAGGAGTTTTAGCATCGGCAAATTTCTTTTGCGCAGCACCATATCCAACAGAAACATTTGTAGCCATAACATAACCACATTAAAAAACTTTAATAAACACACCATTTTGCTAAATTTTTACCGCACGCAAAACAATTAACTCTTCAAAAAACAATTTCTTTTTCCCAACAACTTTTGTTACAAAACCTTTTTCTTTAAGCAAATGCTCAATTTCTTTTGGCTTATTGAGAGAAGATACAAGTAAAAGCAAAATTCCTTTTTTATTCAAATGCAAAGCAACCCCCGCCACAAATTTGTCAATTACAATTCTCCCTTTTTCTCCCCCATCCAAATCCACCCACTTTATTTCATCACTTGGAACATAGGGGGGGTTAAATGCGATAAAATCAAACTTTTCTTTTATGTTTGAAAACAGATTACTTTTCTTTATTTTCCAAACTTGATTTGGAACTTTTTTATTTTTTTTCAAATATTCTAAAACTCTTTTTTTTGATTCTTTTATTGCTAGAGGATTAATATCAACCGCCAATACAGCACTTGCACCCGATTTTAACATTGCAATACTTTGTATTCCCAAACCAGTTCCAAGATCAAGGCACTTTTTTCCAACCAAATTTTCTTTTAGAATGCATTCTTCAAGCAACCAAGAATCCTCACTAGGAGAATAAACTTCTTTAGAAATACTCACCACAAAAAACACCTACAAAAAATTGTTTAATAAATTTTAAGATGCTTTTATTGAAACATCCCACAAATGATCAAAATCTACTTTAAACTTTGAGGCAATACTCTCGCTTACAATGAAAACCAAGTTCTCATCATTCTTTGTATCAGCATTCTGAGAATAATTAAAAGAACCAGTTGCTACAACATTACCATCAATTACAGTAAATTTATTGTGCATGTAACCCGAACCATTTCTACGAGCAATAGGTATTCCTGCAGCCATTAATTTTTCATCATCACTACTAGTATTAGTGCTCTGATCATAATCAAAAACAACTTTTACTTCTACCCCCCGTTCTTTTGCCCTAATTAATGCAGTAGCAATTTCATCATGAGTAAAAGAATAAATTGCAATATAAACTGATTTATTGGATGAATCAATTTTTTTGATTAATTGCTGAGCACACTCATCTTGTGGACAAAAAAATACTTCAACCTCATTTGCTTTTTGAGGAGCAACTATAGGCAAATCAAACCCTATTGGTTTAAATGAATTTGAATCAACACCCAAACCAAGGTTGTAATCCAATTGAGGAACATAAGAATCGGTTCTTGCAAAAAAAACTAGCAAAACAGAAATTATTATTAAAAGTGCTAAAAAAATTATGCTTGAAGAAGGCCCGCTTTTGCCCACACCCGAACTATTTTTGAAACCCATTAAAAACCACTAAATTACACACTAACTAAAGGGCAAAGCTCTTTTTATTAGTTTCCAAGAAATTGATTACTAAGTGAAACCATGCTTTTTGATGCACACTCACACCTAAATATGGTGCCAGAAGAAGAATTAACCCTAACACTAGCAAAAGCAAAACAATCAGGAGTAGGAGAAATTATTTCTTGCTCAACTTCATTCACTTCTAACGAAACAAATCTTGATCTCTCAAGAAGATACCCTCAAATTAAAACTGCAATCGGGTTATACCCACTTGATATTGTTGAATTAAATAATAATGAATTAAACAGAGCATTTGATTTTTTTAAATTTGAAATAGATAATTCAATCGCAATTGGAGAAATTGGACTTGATTTTAAATATTCGCGAAGACAAGAAGAACAAACAAAACAAATAGAGGTTTTTAATAGATTTATTGATATGGCAGTAGAATACAACAAACCCTTAATTGTTCACTCAAGATTTGCACAATCCCAAGTACTTGAGTTATTAAATGAAAAAAACCCAAGCAAAGTTTTGTTACACTCTTTTGTTGATTCACAAAAACTAATGAGAAAAGCCACTCAACTTGGATACTATGTTTCATGCGGATTAAGTGTGTTATGGAACGAAGAAGTCCAAAAAAACATTAAAGAATTTCCTTTAGAAAAACTTCTCTTTGAAACAGATTCCCCAATTACATTTAAAGAGTTCAAAGCAACTCCGGACAAAATATATGTTATTGCAGAAAAAGTAGCCCAAATAAAAGGAATTACCCTAAAAGAAATTGAGGGCATACAAGAAAAAAATTATAGAAAATTATTTTATTAAAAACTACTTTTGTCGCCTTGCTCTATTCTTAGCTCGTTCATTTGCTATTACCCTAGCTTCTTCGTCAGGAGTTAACTTACCCACAAGTGTTGTTAACAAAGGTTCGTCAAGAGCCTTTCTTTTAGCATAAACTTTGTCAAGCTCCCGAGCTATTCTCTCTTCAGTTGCTTTTAGACCCAACTCTTCTACAAGTCTACCTGATTCATTCAAACTATCAGGTCGAGTTTTTCTAATTATCTTTCTTTTTCGTGCATTTTGAACACGCAAAACTTCCGCCCTTAAAGAATCATATTCTTTTTGATACTCAGCTTTTAATTCAGGAGTTCTAGCATCCCTAATCATAATAGGGAGATCATAAAGATTTTTTATATTATTAGGAAGCTGAGTTTTATTCAAACCCCTTTTTGAGTCCATAACAATTTTAAGTCGCCTAAACAAATCTTTTTCTCTTTTATTTAAAGCTGCTCTTTGTGCCTCAAATAAAGGTTCATGATTAATCTTATACCGTGCAACTTCTTCATGCTTTGGAACTCGACCAAACATTAGTTCAAGTTGCGTTGGAGCATTAGGCACAACCCTTCTTCTATTAGCCATAAAGAGTATAACCCAGCCAGGATTATTAAACTTTTTCTGTTAGTTAAAATGCTTACAAAATTTCTCAAAAAAGCAACAAATTTAAAAACAAGCCACTAAGAGTAATATTTAGTGACTAAACATGATACTAATATTTTTAACAGCACTAATAGCAGTACTAATAATTGCAAACATATTCATTACTTCAATAGTACCTAAAAAAGCAAAAGAAAAAGAGTTTTATGACCCAGCTACAGAATATGTTGAAACTGCCCAAGTAATACCCACCCCTACTGAAATTAATGAAAATGCTTTAATTACACAAGGAAGCATCCGCGCAGTAAACAAAAAAGTAGAACTAATAAATCAAAGACTAAGCACACTTGAAAACGTAGTAATGACCATAGTTGAGAAAAAAATTAGCTCAGAAAATGAAACAAAACAAATTGAGCAAAATAAATTCTAACTTTTTTCTACTTTTTTTGTAAAGAAAGATTATTATTCAACTTTGAATAAATTAATTCATGGTCAAAGTACTTTTTGTTGTAAACTACCACCCTAACGAACCCTTTGCAATATCAGTGGCAAAACATGCTGCAGAAGAACTAAAAAGACAAGGAATAGAAGTAACAACAATGAAAGTTCCTTTCGCAGAAACTCATTTTGGACAATTAATGAAAACCGGAGTTCCCCAAAAGCCAAGCGAAATGGATACAAAAGAAGGCAAACTCATTGATAAATACCAAGCAAAAACAGGCGCTGATTTAGTATACACATTCCATGCCGCTGAACCTAACCACATGGATTTTGAAGTTCACTTTCGAACAAAAAAACCAACATACGATTTTTATGTCAGTCCCCACCTAAGCGAAGAACATGCAATTGGACATTATGCAAGTCCGGAAAAAAAAGGAAGAAGATTTGTAGTTGAAAACAAAGCCGAGTTTATTGATTTTCCTCCGCAAGTAAAAGCTAAGGTAGATGCAAAACTCCATAATCACTACCCTGCAGAAATGGATAGTCCATATTCTTTAAACAACCCTTTTCGAGATTGGTATCTTTCAAGAACAAGCTCGCTTCAAAAATCAAAAGCAAGCGGACTTGATCCAGCAGAATTTGGATTGCAAATAGCAAAAGTAGTGAAGTTTCATGTAAGAAAATTTAGAACAAATAAAAGAATTCATATGGTGCGTATTCCCGGCAGACTTCCAATACAAAGACTCGCACAAAGGCGAAGAAGATAAATCAACCAAAACTAATTCTCTAAATACAAGCAGACCTTATAGACTAGAAAGAATAAAATGGCCTCAGAGTTGGATTAACTAATCATTAAATCATCAGGGATTTACTTCATCACTGGCCATAGATGTTAAGGAAACTCGGGTTTTTAAAACAATTCTTAAACACCTAATTAAATGAAACTTAAAATTTTATTAAAAAAACAAAAAAACGCTTACTGGGCTGAAATCAAAAAGTTTTGGGAAATAATAGATAATGAATTTGTTCCACCGCTTTCTACCCGAGGAGATTCTGTAAAACTAAAAATTAGGGACACAGATAAGTCTGAAATTATTGTTGCCGAAGAAAATAATATTTTGAAGGGCATTGTTGTTTACTGGATTTATTATCCACCAGTTAAAACCGCTTATCTGCATTGGCTAATTGTTAAACCCGAATTTAGAGGACGCGGAATTGGAACAAAACTAATGAAAAAAGCCATTTCTCGACTCAAAGGACACGGAGTCAAAATAATAAAATTGGTAACCTACAGTACAAAAGTATCCGCACTAAATATCTACTACTCGCTTGGTTTCAAACTTTATTACACAAAAAGAAACCTTAAAGGCCCAGGAATACACAAAGTATATTTAAAATTAAATGTGTAAAAAAATAGAATGGTTTCTTCCACAAAGGTTTTTTAAGCCAAAAACACCTATTATTTTAATATGTTTAAGCAAGAGAAATCCATCGAAATGGTTAGTGTAACTAACCTTTCAAAGTCCTTTAAACTACGGACTCCACAAAAAGGGCTTGCAAATAAGTTCTTTCGATACTTCAAACCCCAGTACCGTGAACTAAAAGCAGTGAATAATATTTCGTTTAGTTTAAAGAAAGGAGAAATAGTTGGGTTTATTGGTCCGAACGGAGCAGGCAAATCAACTACCCTAAAAATTCTCTCCGGAATACTTTTCCCAGATGGCGGAAAAGTAACTGTGTGCGGACTTGATTCACAAAAAAATCGAAAAGAACTAGCTTACAGAATTGGAACAATTTTTGGGCAAAAACCCCAACTCTGGTTCCACTTACCAGCAATAGATACATTTAATTTGTTTTCAAGAATATATGAACTTGACCAAAAAGAATACAAGAAAAGAAGAGATTACTTAGTTAAACGATTTGAAATTGAGGATATTATTACTCAACCAGTACGAAAACTTTCGCTAGGACAAAGAATGAGATGCGAGTTTGTTCTAGCACTATTACACAAACCAGAAGTATTATTCCTTGATGAACCAACAATCGGAATGGATGTTGTAATCAAAAAAACAATTAGAGAACTAATAAAACAAATAAACAAAGAAGAAAGAGTAACTGTAATTTTAACAAGCCACGATATGGGGGATGTTGAAGATATTTGCGAAAGAGTAATTGTAATTAACCACGGAGAAATAATTTATGATGATTCACTTAAGAAAATAAAAGAAAAATATGTAACTAAAAAAATTGTAAGACTACAAACAAACAAACCCCTAGTTTTTACTAAACGAGAAGGGATTAAAGTAATCAAAAAAACTGAATTTGAACTCGAAGCTGAAATTGATACTACCAAGGTAAGCTTCAATAAACTCGCCGCAGGCTTTTTTGATAAAAATGATATTGAAGATGTTACAATAGAAGAACCCCCAATTGAAGACATTATTGAAAAAATATACAAAGAAAAACCAAAGAATTCTCACAAATAACTAACTTACTTTTTGTTTAAGGTGAATTATGAGCATATCAAAATATTATTTTATTACAAAAACAAATTTCAAAAATAGTTTTGCTTACTTCTACGACTCGCTTTTCTCAGCAATATTTATTGCCTTAATCGTATTTGTTTTTGCAAACATTTGGACAGTTGTTTTTAGAGCAAATCCAACAGGGGTGATAAATGGATTTACTCTTCAGTCAATGGTTTGGTACCTTGTTGTAACTGAAGCTATTCTTACTTCCCAAGGAAGAATAATAATTCAAATCGGAAATGAGATGATTACTGGAGAAATAGCAAATTACCTAAATAAACCCTACAATTACCTCTTTTACAAATACTTTTCCACAATCGGTTCTTCAATTACTACTTTTCTAATAACAATACTAGTCGGAGGACTCACAGCATTTATTTTTGTTGGACCCGTACAAATAAATCCAATAATTCTTCCGCTAATAGCAATTTCTTGTTTATTAGGAATTACTCTACACTTTACACTAATGTCAGTACTAGGGATATTTGCTTTGTGGATAGAGGATGCCCATTCACTGGCTTGGTTATATCAAAAAGTGGTTCTGGTAATAGGGGGAACGCTTGCCCCACTAGATATTTTTCCTGCATGGTTAAGTGCAATATGTCTGGTTCTCCCTTTTAGTTTTATTACTTACTACCCTGCAAAATTATTTGTTTTGTTTAACCTGAATGAGTTCATACAAGTTACAATAATACAAATTGCTTGGATAGTTGGGGCAATTATATTTGCACAAATATTATTTAAAGTTATTTCAAAGAGGGTGAGTATTAATGGCGGCTAAAAATACTATAACTCACAAATTGATTTCAAACATCAAAGTTTTTTGGGCATACCTTATCATTAACCTCAAAACAATTCTGGAATACAAAACAAGTTCAATAATCCAATTCATAGCAATGTTTTTCAACGATATAGTTTGGATAAGCTTTTGGTGGATTTTCTTTGCTAAGTTTCCATTAATTAATGATTGGACTTACCATGATCTACTAATACTTTGGAGTATTGGAGCAATGGGGTATGGACTAAGCGGAGTATTCCTTGGAAACCGACACCTTATCGGAGACATAATTGTTCAGGGAAAACTGGACTATTACTTAGCCTTGCCAAAAAATGTTTTATTTCACTCACTAATAACAAGAATGCCTGCAAGCCCATTTGGAGATTTGGTATTTGGGATAATACTTGCAATACTAACTCTCCAAACAACACAATTACCTTTATTCCTTTTACTTGCAATAATGGCTACATTAATACTTTCTTCATTCGGAGTCATTATTGGTTCCTTATCGTTCTTTTTCCAGAACTCTGAAAAAATGAACACTACACTTTGGAACATGGCAGTAGGGTTAACTCTTTACCCAACAAACGTTTACGAGGGACTCGCAAAAATAGTTTTATTTGTAATTATCCCCGTTGGATTTGTTGCAGGGGTACCAACTGAAATCATTCGCTCGCCAAGCATAGAAGGAATTGCGACGATGGCTTTTGTAACACTTGTGATTGGGCTAATTGCAATAATTCTTTTCTACACGGGGCTCAAAAGATACGAATCAGGAAACTTACTTTACGTTAACTCATAAAAATACTTTTTAGTTTTGGTCGGCAACATGGGCAATGACAAGCAAATACATGCTGACCATAGATAAAAAAAACATTTTACCCCAAAGTTTCAACTTGAAAAAACCTTTTTTATTTACATTTTCACCATTTTCCCTAATCTTTATTCGATATTCTTTAATTTCCTTAAGCGCTAACAAAGTGGCTTTATTAGAAGCCATTCTTTCCGCAAAATCAAAATCTGTTTCCATTCAATCACATTAATGAATTAATTTACTACCAACCATAAAATGCATCCATTGTAAATCTTTTTAATGTATCCTGTTCAGGAGGAATTTGTTCAACAATAGCATCAAACTCAGAAGTAAACTCTACAAATGTTTGGGGCAAATTTTTTTTAATCCATGAAAATGATACATGCTGTGGAGTAGCTGTTGCATTTTTTAGAAACTCAAACTCATGTTTGTGTCTTCTTGCTAATGAAACCACTAAATTTTGTTGATTACCAAAATCGTTCAAGCAATCAAACGCATCATCAACAAACTGAAGTCCGGTTGACATAGCAGAAAATGATTCCCTAAAATTTGCCATTTTCTCTTTGGGCACCCCATGTGCAAACCCCAAAATTTCAACCCAAGTACCAAACATATCCCCTGCAGTAGCTTTAACACCTTCAAGAACTTCAGAGTAATCAGCAAAAGGATTGGAAAAAGTTTTAGCAACTCCAACAACAGCCCTTTTTCTAAAAACAGAAAACGCATGAATTATTGCTTTCTTCTGATCCAGACTAAGAGTTGTCTTCTTAAGAAACACAACAAACTCCGAAGCTTTTTGTTTAGAAATAGAAATACTTTTCAATTCAGACAAAGTAATCTTCCCTTGTCTTCTGGGACCGTAGTTAGGATTATCTAAAACAGGATCAATGGACAGAACATATCCATTAAAGGCTTGACCAAGCCTATACGCTTCTTTATTTGGCTTAACTCTTGCAAGTTTAGTAAAATTATTATATATTGCAGCAATTGCAACTTTATGCTTAAACTTTACTCCTTTTTGATTATAAAACCCTAAAGAAAAATGTCTCAACGCACCAGAAGTTATCCTAAATGCACTCTTCCAAAAAGCTTTTTTCCCAAAATTACTCAACCCAATTCTTGAAACCATAAACAATAACCCAAATCAAATTAATTATATTCTTCTTTTGCTTTTAATACTTGCAATAACTCTTGGAACAACTCTTTCTAATTCTTCTCTTAAGCGAACTCTTTCATTACAGTGCAAAGTTCTTTCTTGAAGTTCGTGCATGCAAATAGAAAAGTTAATACTTTTTATAAACCCGCCTTCGCCGGCATGGCACTCACCGTTTCTTTATATATGAAAAAAACAGCCAACTTCCATTATGATACTTGAAAAATTACAAAAACTTGGAATGGCCGCCTCTTACGATTCCTGCGGAGGAACTAAAGAGAAAGGTTACAGAGAATATGGAATACCTTTTGAGTACCAAAATTTTATTTACAATTGTACTCAAACAAGTGAAAATGTTTTTGTGCGCGGAGCATTACAAGGAAAAAATAAGATTTCTCCAAATCAAAAATTATACGAACGAGAAATGGTTTCTGAGGAACAAAAAAAAGAACTTTGGGGACGAATGTCTCGCGTGCTACCCACTTCAAAACAAGAATCACTAAACAAACCAAATAAATGCCTCTTAATGAAAGTGCTCCAAGATAATTCTTGTATTCATGATTGCAAGTACTGTGTGAATACTACTTGCAAAGAAAAAGTAACTCTCGAACCAAAAGAACTTTGTGATTCATTTGAATTCCTTTGGAAAAAAGGATACACTACAGGATTATTTCTTAGTTCTGCTGTGCATGGCGATGCTACCCCCAGTACTGAAAAAATGATTGCAAGCGCAAAACTATTACGTGCACGCGGATATCGCGGATACATTCATATGAAGGTTTTGCCAAACACTCCAGATTACTTAATTAAAGAAATGGCTTTGTATGCCAACAGATTATCAGTTAACCTTGAATCAGCTACTACACAAGGACTAAGTGAACTCACAAGCACTAAGGATTACAAAAACGGGATACTTGGAAAAATTAGCACTCTTGATAAATTGAAAAAAAGCGCTGATAAAGAAGGCAAACAAAGAGAAGGTTGGTTTTGTGATACACAAGAAATTGACAATGGAACCGATATGCGACTCAAATCATTCACCACACAAATAATCTTAGGAGCAAACCAAGAAACTGATTCTGATATACTAAATAGAATGGATTCACTTTACACAGAAACTGCACTTTATCGAACATACTTTTCTGCTTTCTCCCCAGTTACTGGTACCCCGCTTGAAAACAAAATAAGCGAAAACAAATCTCGAGAACACAAACTCTACGAAGCGGATTGGTTGTTTAGAATTTATGGATTCGGTAAAAAAATGATTGAAAGCGGATTAAATGAAAAGCAAAACTTTTCACTTGGACTTGATGTAAAAGAATCTATCGCACTCGCACAAAAACATATTTTTCCGCTAGATCCAAATACTGCGGAAAAAGATGAACTACTTTTAGTGCCAGGATTTGGACCAAAAACAGTTGAAAAAATACTTCAAATACGAGAACAAAAAAGAATACGTGAATTTAGTGATTTAATTTGCGAAGGGGTAAGAGTACTCAAAGCAAAGAGCTACTTAAACATCGAAGGAAGACAAACAAATTTACTAAGTTTTTAGAAAAATTAAAAAAATAAAAAAGTTTAATTTAAAAACCTGTCCAGGATTTTGAGTCCCGGACAGTTTAGATTTTTTAAATTTCTTAAATTGTTTTTGCTTGTTCTTTTAGAGCGCTAGCTTTGTCTGTCTTTTCCCAAGGCAAACTTTCTTTACCAAAGTGACCATACGCACTAGTTTGTCCGTAAATTGGTCGCTTCAAATCAAGAACTCTAATTATCTCAGCAGGTTTTAGAGAAAAATTCTTTCTCACAAGTGCTTCAATTTTTTCTGCAGGAATTTTTTCTGTACCAAAACACTCAATGAAAATGTTTAGGGGTTCAGCAAATCCAATACAATAAGCTACTTGAACTTCGCACCTATCAGCAAGCCCTGCAGCAACAATGTTTTTTGCAACATACCTTGCAGCATAAGCAGCACTTCGGTCAACCTTGCTCGGATCTTTACCAGAGAAAGCTCCCCCACCATGGTGTCCTTTACCACCGTAAGTATCAACAATTATTTTTCTCCCAGTTACTCCGCTGTCTCCAGCAGGCCCACCAAGAACAAATCTCCCTGTTGCATTAATGAAAACTCTTGTCCTATCATCAAAGTACTTTCCAAGAACTGGTTTAATTACTTTTTCCAAAATGTCTGCTCTTAATTTATTCATGTCACATTCACAATGATGACTTGAAATTACAACAGTATCAACTCTCTTTGGAACATCCCCATCATACTCAATAGTTACTTGACTTTTTCCATCAGGCCTTAATTCTTTTATTCCACCGTTTCTTCTTAATTCAGCAAGTTTTTTTACTAAACTATGAGAAAGCATTATTGGAAGAGGCATTAATTCAGGCGTATCAATACAAGCATAACCAAACATCATTCCCTGGTCTCCCGCACCTTGTTCTTTAAAATCTCCCTGACCTTCAGTTACTCCTTGAGATATATCAGGACTTTGCTTGTGAATTCTTACTTCCATTGGAGATTTATCAGAAAATCCTAATTCAGGATCAGTGTATCCTATTTGAGCAATTTTTGCTCTAGCAACTTGTTCAAAATCAACGTTTGCATTTGTTGTTACTTCACCAGCAACACAACAAAAATTTGTGGTAACAAGAGTTTCAATTGCAACTCTACTTTGAGGATCTTGAGCAAGGCATGCATCAAGAATAGCATCGCTAATTCCATCAGATACTTTATCTGGATGGCCCTCTGTTACACTTTCACTTGAAAAATATCGTTTCATGTTAAACACCCCAGTTCTGTTACAGTAACTGATTAGATACTGCACCAATTAGTTACAACAAGTAGGAAAATATTTATAAACCCTTACACTGATTAGTTACTGTATGGTACAAGATTTTCGCATAAGTCCCTATTTTTCTAAGGAACAAATAGAAGTAATTGACAAATTAATCGACAAAGTGGGCTGTACTAGAGCAGATGTCGTAAAACAGCTTGTACTGCTTAAATTAACCGAAATGGGCTACTTTGACAAGAAGCCAAAAGACTAAATTTTAGTAATTTTTATAAAATTTCTTGCTTTTTTCTTGAAAATTTAGTTTATTTAAATAGCCTTTAAAAGCCAAAAACTCCACACTTGCCCTTTAAAATCTTTTCAATGGAAACATACCTAGCAAAAGTTCAAACCAGGGTTGAAATCATGGATGAAGTAATAATTAGAAAAGCTAATGAAAATGATTTTGCTTCAATAATGGAAATGCCCGTAAAACTTGCCGCACACTTAGAAAAAACTTACGATCCAACAATAAAAGAAGATTGGTTTTTGGGTAGTGAAGCCCGCGAATTCTATTTTGATTTTTTAAGCGACAAACAAAAATGTTTTTTTGTTGCAGAAGAAGAAAATAAAATAATTGGATTTGTTACAGGCGAATTAATTGAAAGAACAGAGTTCTGGTACCGAAAAATAAATTGTTTTGCAAGTCTTGATGAAATTTTTATAGACGAAGAATACCGCTCAAAAGGAATAGGGGCAAAATTAATGACTCAATTCAAAGACTGGTGCAAAGAACAAGGCGCAGAAAGAATTAATCTAGAAGTATCAACAACAAATGTACCTGCAATACTCTTCTACCACAAACACGCTTTCCAAGACCAATACCTAATAATGGAAACAGCACTTGAAGGAAAACAAACAACACTAGTTCAAGAAGAAAACAAAACATCACTTACACAAAACGAAAACTTACAAAACAAAAACTCCACTGCAATTAAACTTTGAAGAACTAAAGAACTTGTTAAAAAGCTAAAGTATTTTAATTCTAAAAACCTCTACTTTACCATGCCTATGCTTGTTGGAGGAAGGAAAAATGTTCGTGTCAGCAGAATCTCTAAGGGAAGTCACATTGGTGGACGCAGTGAAGGAGCAGTCAGAAAAGTATTAGTAACACTTCAAAAAGGCACTAAAAAAAGGCGACTCATATTAGCAGAAAAAACCTTTAACCCACGAGATATGCTATCTGCCTATGCACAATCCACACAACCAAACCTGCGAAACCCACAAGGACAATACAACACTATTAGAAAAATACGGCAAATAAATCAACGCTTTCACTTAAACCTACCCCTACCAACAACAGTAAGACTACGTAGACTAAAAGATGGTACAAAAAAACTTTATGTTACATTTTTAAAAAATTGGCTTGATGCAAGTATTACTGCTAGCGAACACCATGACCTCAGCGAGGTTAAAAAATTCCGCACTAACCCAAAAAGCATCTCAGGCGGAAGATACGGCACACTCTACTCCACCTTGCGTTTAACCAATGAAGAAATAAATACACTTTACAGAGAAGAGCGCCGAATCTCCTTAGTGCTTGAAGCATTTGGATTTAGAATTACTAATAATGATGCATGGATTTATACTCGCGATCCAAAAACAAAAAAAATCAAAGTATGGCTTGGAGATTTTGGAAATGTAATAGAATTACCACAAAATGAAAGAGCAAATTTTAATGCAGGTAATTTTTTGGAACTAGAAGCATATTTAGATGGTAAACCCTACAAAAAACAACCCTATTGAATTTCAAAAAACTTGGATTAAATAGCCGCAATATTTTTCTTTTTGTCAACAAGCTCTTTTTGCAACAAAGCAATTTGATCTCTTAACGCAATTGCAAGTTCAAAGTTAAGTTTCTCAGCAGCTGCCCTCATTTCAAGTTCCATTTCGCCAATTAAACGCTCTTTCTCTTTATTAGGAATATGTTTAGTATCTTTGAGAATTATTTGCTGTTCTTCAATTGGTTTAATTATTGTAATAGGAGTAATGTTGTGTTTCTTGTTGTAAGCAACTTGGATTTCTCTTCTTCTATTTGTTTCAGCAATAGCTTTCATCATTGATTGTGTATTCTTGTCCGCGTAAAGAATTACTTTAGAAGTAGAGTTTCTCGCAGCTCGTCCAATTATTTGAATCAAACTCTGTTGATCTCTTAAGAAGCCCTCTTTATCCGCATCAAGAATTGCAACTAAACCAAGTTCAGGAATATCAATTCCTTCTCTTAACAGATTTATTCCCACAAGCACATCAAACTTTCCTTCTCTAAACTGGCGAATAATTTCACTCCGTTGTAAAGTCTTAATCTCTGAGTGCAAGTATCTGGACTTAATTCCCTTTGAAGCAAAAAAATCAGCAACCTCTTCAGCAAGTTTCTTTGTTAAAGCCGTAACCAAAATTCTGTTTCCCTTTTTCATCACAATATCAATTTCTTTTAACAAATCCTCCATTTGTCCCTCAATTGGTCTAACCGTAACAACTGGATCAACCAACCCAGTCGGCCTAATTATTTGTTCCACCAAATTCTTTGACTTAGTTCTTTCATATTGCGAAGGAGTAGCACTCACAAAAATAACACTTTGCTTTTTGAGGTAATCCCCCTCAAACTCTTCAAACTTTAGCGGCCTATTGTCTAAAGCACTAGGTAAGCGAAAACCATAATCAACAAGAGTTTGTTTTCTTTGTCTATCTCCATTATACATTCCGTTTAGTTGAGGAATTGATTGGTGAGATTCATCAATCACAATCAAAAAATCATCTCCAAAGTAATCCAAAAGACAATAAGGTTTTTCCCCAGCTTTTCTTTTATCAAAGTGCCTAGAATAATTTTCAATTCCTTTACAAAAACCCAAAGTGCTAATTAATTCCAAATCATAATTAGTCCTTTGTTTCAAACGATGCACCTCAACCACATCAAGTTTTGGCAATCTTTCTTCAAGCTCTTTTTTTATTGACTCAATTGCGCCAAGAGTTTCACTTTCAGGAACAACAAAGTGTCTAGCAGGAAACAAGTGATAATACTCTAAGCGTTGCTGGGTCGCCCCAGTATCTTTGTCAAGAATTGCAAGCCTATCAACTTTATCCCCATCAAATTCTACTCTTAGAATACTTCTTTCATTTCCAGGAACAATATCCACAATTTCTCCTTTGACCCTAAATCTTCCACTCAAAAGTTCTAAATCATTTCTTTCATATTGAGCATCAAGTAGCTTTGACATTAAATCATGACGAGTTAGTTTCATTCCAACATCAAGCTCAAACCCCATCCCCAAATAGTTCTTTGGGTTACCCAAACCATAAATGCAAGAAACACTCGCAACAACAATAACATCATCACGACTCAATAGGGAAGTAGTTGCAGAAAGACGCATTCTTTCAATATACTCATTAATTTGCGAATCCTTCTCAATGTATTGATCAGTTTGAGGAATATATGATTCGGGTTGGTAATAATCATAAAAAGAAACAAAATACTCTACTCGGTTGTGTGGAAAAAAAGCTTTGAACTCATTATACAGTTGTGCCGCAAGCGTTTTGTTGTGAGCAAGAACAAGAGTCTTCTTTTGAACATTTTGAATAACATTTGCGATTGTAAAAGTTTTCCCACTTCCAGTTACACCCAAAAGAGTTTGAGGATTCTCGCCATCTTTAATTCCATTAGTAAGAGACTTAATCGCCTCAGGTTGAGACCCGGCAGGTTTAAACTTTGAAACAAGCTCAAAGCAATGAATTTCTTTAGATTGCATAAATAGAACTCTTACTAAGAGATTTAAAGAACTTTCGAGAGCTCTCCCGCCGGCACGAAACTCAAGGAAGAATTTTAAACACCCAAAAAGAATTTGCTTAATGAAACTCTATGTTGATACAAACATATTTCTTGACTACTTGTTTGAGAGAAAAAACCTGCAAGGAAAAGATATTTCTGCACCTGCCCAGAAATTGTTTTACAGAGCAATTAGCTGCGAGTTTTTTATTGTAATGTCAGACCACACCGCAACCGAAATTAACAAAAAAATAGAATTAGAAAAAGCAAGAATGATTCTTGAATTTCTTAAGAAAAAGATAATTACGGCGGTAACAACAAAAGAAGATGTTTTGGAAGCACAAAAACTAAGCACAACAAACTATGCAGATGCTTTACACGTTGTTTTAGCAAAAAAATCAAATTCCGATTATATAATAACAAGAAACCTAAAAGACTTCTCTGAATTCTCAAGGATAATCGAGTCCAAGGCGCCCGAAGATATATGAAGCGTCTTTTCCTTCGAGTTCTTTTGCAACTTTTTTCTTCTGAGCTGCGCTTAACTCATTTTTTGGACTCTTTAATTTTGTAAGTGCTCTCCAGAGTTCATCATCAGGTTCTTTCTCAACTTCCATTCTACCATAAATCTCAATGAACTTGTTTAAAGCAGCGCTCTTATCAGGCAAATCATACTTTGCCTTAACAACATTAAGAACCTTATTTGAATAAGGAACTAAAGAAACCCTTGCATCAGTCATATGCATACCAAATACACTTCAAGTGTATCTTATTAAAAAGGTTACTTTTTGCCAAATGCAGAAACGCTGACTAATACATCACAATCCGTAAGCATCAAAAAACTTTCTTATTGATTGGTAATCCTTAATGAAAGCGTGACCCTTATCAGTTATTTGATAAGTCCTCTTTCCTCGCTTATCAATTTGTTCAATCAGAAAACCTTTACCCATAATTTCAGTCATATACTCAGTAAGCATTTGGTGCGAAAGGTTAGCCTTGTACATTATATGCGTTGGCCCAGCCTCTCCTTCCTTCCCCCGCACTAATAGAAGGATTTCATTCATTATTGCAACCCGATCTCTTTTCTGGTTCATCGCCTTAGCACCAAATAGAAATTAACCAAAATCAATAAATACCCGAAAAGCTCAATCGCGTGCCCAATAACATACAAAGGAGGATTATTTATTGAAAGGAAATATTGTGCGTGACCTATAAGTAAAAGTAAAAAAGCAAGTGCAGTAACAAGATTTAGAGATTGTTTCTTTTTTAAGTAATTAGCCACATAATACCATGCAACAAATAACAAACAAACTGTTGATACAACATAAAACAATCCAAAAAGATCATCAATAATAAACAAAGGAACAATTGCTAAAGCTAAAAAAGCTAAAAACAAACGCTTATTCTTTATTTCAAACGAAGTATACAAAAGCACAACTAGCCCAGTGAGCATAAACAAAACATGCCCATAGGCCCCAATTTGTTGAATAATTGGAAGCATTGCTGCATCAAAAGGAGTGTATAAGTGATCCCCTATTTGGGCCAACATAAAAAAATTAAAAATTGATTGAAAAAAATATGAAATAGAAATTAGCAAAAATCCTTTTCCAAATAAACCTGCTGATCTTTGAGAAGTCAAGTGTGATACGCGCAAAGCAAACAAAGCTAGCGCTAACGCTACAACTGCAAAAATTAATTCAAAAACAATATCATAACCAAAAAACCAAGGCGGAGAAATATGTATAAGTACCATAGATAAGCTCCCCTCAAAACAGTATAAAAACTTTCTGGAGTTGTCCTCTAGAGCCAATCTACAAAGCAAAACTTCACAAAGTATATAAACAAAATTCGCGAAAGGTAGTTATCGAAAAAAAAATGGAGTGATCCAATATGAGTAAAAATGGTTTAACAGAAAGAGATATTGCACAAAAAGAAAATCGCATAGCCCAATGGGAAAAATCCCGCACCCTCCCAAGAATTACTCAAATAGTACGCGTGATGAATAACCGCACGGCTGCACCAGGTCTTGAGGCGATGGAATGAATCACAAAATAATAACCCAAACTGAACTTATCATGGATGACTTACACACTAGTGTATGGAAAGCCATGCGAGGGGGTGGTAGAAAATAAAATTTTACTAAAGCCCCGTATAACGCTAAGTTGGTGGCCAAAAAACTGTTTCCCAAACAGTTCCATGTTAATAGCCTCAAACTAACAAAAGCCACCAACTTTAGCTAAAAAAATTAAAAAAGTTCAAAGTAATTATTTTCCAAACATTTCTTTTCTCTTCAAAACTTTTCTATAAGCATTTGCAAACCTGTGCGCCTCATCTCTAATTGATTGAAGTAATTGCAACCCCTTATTCTTTCTATCTAGTCTTAACGGAGCTTCTTTACCAGGAATGTGAATCTCTTCGAATTCTTTTGCAAGAGAAATAACAGGAATATTTAGTTTAAGTTCTTCTAAAACTTTTACTGCAACCCCTAATTGAGTTGGTCCACCATCAAGCACAATCAAATCAGGCTTTTTCATTATTTTTGACAAAGAACCCGAATATCTTCTTTCCACCACTTCTTTCATTGCCATTAAATCATCCGAACTAGTTTCTGCTTTGATTTTGAACTTTCTGTAATTTGACTTATCAGCAAATCCATCCGTAAAAGTAACCATCGAAGCAACAGTGTTTGTTCCACTCAAGTGAGAAATATCAAAGCACTCAATTACACGCGGAGCCTTCTTTAACTCTAAAGCTTTTTGTAGTTCGGTTATTCTTTCACTTCCAGCAAAAAAAGTTGCAGTAATGTTTTTTGAAACAAACTCTAACAAATCTTTCTTTTCCCCACTCTTTGGAACAATAATTTTTACAGTTTTATTTGCTTTATTTGAAAGATACTCTACAAGACCCGAGTTAACTTCTTGTGGAAGAATTATTTCACTAGGAATATTAGTTGAATCATAAAACTGTAGTAAGAACTCTTCTAAAAAGTCAGTGATTTGAGGAAAAACAAATTCTTGCTTATCTTCCACAACCCCTTGCTTAACATTAAACAAAAGCAAATGAACTTCCCCACCAGAAATTTCAAAATTAATTATATGTGCATCAATTGTTTTTGTAAACTCAACTCTTTGGCGTTCTTTTAATGTTTGTAACGCATCAATTTGATTCCTTAAAGTAATTGCATACTCAAAGTTACTCTTTTCTGAAGCCTCTTTCATATTCTTCTCTAGCTCCTCGATTAATTCCTCCACATTTCCTTTGAGTATTTTTCTAATTTGCAAAATTCTTTTATGGTACTCGTCTTTGTTCATTACTTTTCTTAAAGCAGGAGTAGGTTTTTGGGTTAGAATTTTAAAATTCCTACTCACAGTATCCATTACTAACTTTCTAATGCTTCCACTCACAAATGGGCCAAAATACTCTCCTTCTTCCCCCCTAATTCGTGCAACCTCAAGCCAGGGTAATTCATCAGCACTCAAACGCAAATACGCATACCTTCTCGAGTCCTTTAAATCCAAATTAAAATGAGGATAATACTTTTTGATTAAATTATTTTCTAACAAAAAAGCTTCTACTTCATTTTTAGTTAAAACAAAATCAATGTTCTTTATTTTGGTTACAAGTAACGCAGTTTTTGGATCATGATCTTTCTTTTGAAAATAATTTGCAACCCTCTTTTTTAGGTTCTTGGCTTTCCCCACATACAATACAACCCCATTCTCATCTTTGAAAAGGTAACACCCGGGGGAGGCTGGGAGAAAACTGATTTCACTAGGCTTAATCATAAATAGATTTTGTAAATGACTAATTAAATAACTTGTTTTTGAAGCAAATTACAAAATAAGCGATTACTCTGATTCAATTAGTTTTTTTCGAGCTTGAAGTCTTTCAACAAGATTAATCCTTTGCTCAATCAACTCTTGTTTCCTTGTCTGAATAGCAAAATAACTCTGCGCAAAAGCAATCTCTTCTTTTCGGGAATCCCCATTTTGTGCAATTAAATAACATGCATAACGAGTAAGTGCAAAATCCCCAATTTCTCTCTGTGCAGTAGACCCAATGCCAACCATTTTGCTGACATCGGGAAAATGGTCCAAAATCTCTTGACCAGAATTCTTACAAGCTTGTTTTGCTTTTTCAATAACCAACAAGAAGTTTTACTCAAAATTTGCCCTTAGTTAAATACAAATTAAGCAGGTTATTTCTTATTTTTGAATTCTTCTCACAGTTCTTTTTTTAACTAATTCAGCCAAAACTGTCCCATTCTTCATTATGAACTCTTTTTGTCTATCAGATATTCCATAATCATGCAAGTGATAGGCTTGTAATGGATGCATCCCTTTTGAAGCCAAATACAGAGTCGCCATTGTTCCGCTTCTTTGTTTCCCGTGCTGGCAATGAATAAGTGTTTTTGCGCCTAATGCCCTAGTTCTTTCTATTGCCGCAATCATTCGCAAAGTTTCACGCATTGTAGGAGCTTCATAATCATCAATAGGAATATTGTACACCTTAATTCCAACTTTCTTTGCAAAACTTTGAAGAGCTGGATCTAGTGCCTCTAAAGAAATAATTGATTTATATCCTTGCCTTGCCAGAGTAACAAGTTCTTTTTTAGAAGTAATAATACCAGAACGATTAACTAAATCATCAACTTGCTTAAAGTTTTCCATATACTAATAATGCAAAAGAACTACTTAAACTTTTTTGAAATAACAATTTACTTCTTAAGTATTGGCGCAAGGAATTTCCCAGTGTAACTATTCTTTGCATGAGCAACTTCTTCTGGAGTTCCTTTTGCAACTATTTCTCCCCCGCCTTCTCCACCTTCAGGTCCAAGATCAACAATATAATCAGCACACTTAATTACTTCCAAATTGTGTTCGATTACAACAATTGTATTACCTTTGTCTACTAGTACTTGTAAAACATCAAGGAGTTTTTTAATATCATGGAAATGTAAGCCAGTTGTAGGTTCGTCCAACAAATAGAGAGTGTCGCCAGTTCCTCTTTTTGCGAGTTCTTTAGTTAATTTAATTCTCTGTGCTTCTCCACCAGAAAGCGTAGTAGCAC
>Ga0172379_10001437_pt1 | contig 47241 bp, 41 predicted proteins | sample GrowelOW334metaG_FD_119756 | JGI IMG/M metagenome (GOLD analysis project Ga0172379, IMG submission 119756) | Groundwater microbial communities from an aquifer near a municipal landfill in Southern Ontario, Canada - Groundwater well OW334 metaG | ecosystem: Environmental > Aquatic > Deep...
CTGTGATAAAAAATCTCTTTAACTTCTTTTTGTTTCATGAAAACACTTGTTAAAAAATTATTTACTAATTTTAACAAGTGTTGCAATAGAAACTAGAGACTAACTATGCCAAAATCTGACTAATTGGAAAATGTTAAAAATACAAGTCTTGTTTTTTGTTTTGGGGATGGTAAAATAAAAATAGAAGCCTCTATAGAGACCTCTAAAAAATAATTAAAATAACCCCAGTTAAATAGTCCGTCAAGCGGAATTTAACCCCAGAAGCAGAGCTATGCTCGCTACGGGGCAGGCGGGGCAAGAATTATGAGTAAAGAAAAAAATATTCACAAGCTAAAAAAATCCAGCGCGTATAGCTATTCCGTGACTTTGCCCAAAGAAATGGTTGAAAAATACGGTTGGCGGGAGAAGCAGAAATTAATTGTGAAAGACAAAGGCAAAGGAAAATTAGAGATCAGCGATTGGAGGAGAAAATGAAATTTTTATGGATAAAATCAAAGCGATATTGCTTGATGCGGATGGGCTGCTATTGAAAAGGCAGAAGTATTTTAGTGAAATTTTTTCAGAACAATATAATATTCCAGCCGAATCAATCATTCCTTTTTTCAAAACTAAATTCAGGGATTGCCAAAGGGGGACTGCAGATGTGAAAGAAGAACTCGTGCCTTTTCTCAAGAAATGGAAATGGAGTGGAACTGTCGAGAATTTTCTTGATTATTGGTTTGCTTCCTGCACAGAAGTTGATGAAGAAGTGTTGAAAATCATGCAAGAAATTAGGAAAAAAAATATAAAATGTTATTTATCCGCAGACCAAGAAAAATACAGGGGAGAATACATAAAAAATAATTTGGGTCTCGAAAAGAATCTTGATGGATTTTTCTTTTCCTATGAACTTGGATATTCAAAATCAGAAAAGGAATTTTTTGAGAAAATTTTGGAAAAACTTAATCTGCAACCATCCGAAGTGATATTTTTAGATGATGAAGCTGAAAATGTGGAGGTTGCCAAAAAATTGGGGATTTTAGCATTCACAGTAAGCGGAGCAGAAGATTTTAGAAAATTAGTAATAAGTGATTGGAGGAGAAAATAAACAAGGAATAATATTCTGGCTTGTTTTTGTTAGAAATTGGACAAAATCAGATATTTTTGATAAACAGAAGTTAAGGAGACAGTATCTTAAAAAATGAAAGGCTAATTGTAGCCTAATAAATTCTATAAACCATTTGTCAGGAGGGATATTCTATGAAATATGAAATGAATGGAGGTCTTCCTCGTTCCACTCTTGTAATATTTTTGTTATCGGCGGTGTTCACCGGGGTGCTCAGCAGCTGGTTTTTTAAACAGTTATATGCAGCGGTATCTGAAAGTCTGTTTGCAGGTAGCCTTGTTGACAATTTTTTAATTTCAATCGCGGTAAGTTTTTGCCTAGGATGGTTTTTGATAGCTGTAATTAAAAAGTTGGCCATGAGAAGGCAAAGAACAAACTGAGCGAATTTTCAGAAAGGAGGTATGTATGCCGTTGAGAGATAGAGATGCTCTGCCGGTATTTATGGCGGGAATAGGATTTTTCTGTATTATCCTTATTATTTTTCTTGGAATCGGGCTGATTCTAATCGCAAAACATTATTTTTAGAAAGGGAGAATTATGGTGGAAGCTTTTAAAAGAACCTATAAGCCGTTGCGCGGAGGATTGTTTTTTTGCAATCAGACAAAAGAAAAGTTAAAACATAATCAGATTGAGGCACATCGGAGAAGGGAAATCAGTAATTTTCTTAACAAACTGAACAAAAATGGTAATGGTACAAAAGTTAAAAGTAAAGGTGAAGAATTAAAAAGTGCAGTAATAAATCTGGATTATTGCACTTGTCCTTACGATGATTGTTTATATCCTTATAATGTTGTATTTTCTGAAGGCAAAAAACGCTGCTACATGTGTAACCGCTTGTTTATAGCAGAAAAGTAAATGTTTTTAAAGGAGGAATTTAATGTCAGTAAAATCAATAAAAGTACTTGCAAACTGTCCTTTTTGTGGGGCAGTAACGGCTGATGTAGAAATTTTTAAGAGCAAAAACGCGTTGGGATATCCTTATTCATTTAGAAGGATTACCTGCTGCAAGAGAGGATGTCTCATCGGAGAAGATGTGATTAAATTTCCTTGAGCTGGATAAAATTCCAGAAAATATTTATAGATAAAGAGCGGCGCAATTTTATTTGTGACCGCTCTTTTCATTGTATTGATTATTGCTCTAGTTTGTAGTAGTATACATTAACATAAAAAACAAGCCATGCACCATGTGAGGTGCATGATTAATACCTGTAAAAGGGGAAGTTTTTGGTTTTCTCTACGAATTACGTATTCTCTACGAATTACGAATTTGTACTAATATACGAACTACAAATTTACAAATAATTTATGCAAGATGAAATAATAATCAGGGGAGCCAGAGAGCACAATTTGAAGAATATAGACCTGGAATTGCCTAGGGATAAATTTATTGTTTTTACGGGGATTTCCGGATCGGGAAAATCCACGCTGGCTTTTGATACCATTTTTGCCGAAGGGCAAAGAAGATATTTGGAATCTTTATCCAGTTATGCTAGGCAATTTTTGGGCCAAATGGACAAACCGGATGTGGATTATATTGAAGGACTTTCTCCGGCTATTTCTATTGATCAAAAATCCGCATCGCACAATCCGCGTTCCACCGTTGGAACGGTGACAGAAATTCATGATTATTTGCGTTTGCTTTATGCTAAAATAGGCATTCCTCATTGCCCGATTTGTGGCAAAGAGATAACAAAACTTTCCACGGATGAAATTGTGGATCGAGTTTTGGAAATTGGCGACAAAAAAGAAATAGAAATTTTGAGTCCGATTGTGCGCGGACGAAAAGGGGAATATTCCACTCTACTTTTGGATATGTTTAGGCGCGGATTTTCCAAGGCCTATGTCAATGGAAAAAAATATGATCTTAGCCCCGTTAAATCCGCCAAAGGCGGTGCGGAGCAATTTAACGGGGTGAAATCCCAAAGTGTTATACCGCTGGAAAGATACAAAAAACACAACATTGATATTGTGGTGGACACTGTGGAAATAAATGACAAAAATATTTCCCAAATTTTTGAAGCGGTAGAACGAGCGTTGAAACTATCGAACGGATTAGTAAAAGTTCACCCAGTGAAATACTCGCCGAAGGCGAGTCCGTCGAAGACGGAATTTCACGGGGTAAAAGAATTTATTTTCAATCAAAAATTATCCTGTCCGATTTTTCACCCCGTTAAATCCCCGACAAGTCGGGGTGCAGAGCAATTTAACGGGGCAAGCGAAATTGAATTTCCGGAAATGGAACCGAGATTATTTTCTTTCAATTCTCCTTTTGGCGCGTGTCCGGCTTGCGAAGGATTGGGAACCAAGAAAGAAGTGGATCCTGAATTGGTGGCGCCCGACAAGAACAAAACCATTGCCGAAGGCGGAGTGATGCCATGGAATTATAAGCGCAACAATTATTACGGCGCGGTGATGCGCGCGGTCACCAATTTCTATCACATTTCCGATAATATGCGTCTCAGAGATTTGTCCGATCAGGATTTTAAGCGCATTATGTTTGGCGAAAAAGAACCTGATTCTATTCCCGTGAAATTGCATTCGCAAACCGGTTCCACTTGGAAATTTGAAATCGAATGGAAAGGGGCGGTGGGATTTTTGCAGGAAAGATATTTCAAAACAGAATCAGACGGAGTGCGGGCGAATATTGAAAAATATATGTCGCAAAATCCGTGTTCCGGTTGTGATGGTTCAAGATATAAAAAAGAAACATTGTTAGTAACCGTCGGATCAAGAAACATAAATGATATTTCCACTGTTAGTGTCCATGAAACATTGGAATTTTTTAAAAACTTAGAACTAACCAAAAGAGAAGACACGATTGCTGGAAGAATTTTGAAAGAAATAAAAAATCGTTTGGGATTTTTGGAAAATGTCGGATTGGGGTATTTGACTTTAGCGCGCAGTGCCAACACTTTGGCAGGCGGAGAAACTCAAAGAATCAGATTGGCTTCGCAAATCGGATCGCAATTGGTCGGAGTTTTATATATTTTGGATGAACCGTCAGTAGGTTTACACGCTAAAGATAACGCGAAACTTTTGGAAACATTATTAAAATTGCGGGACATTGGCAACACTTTGATCGTGATTGAACACGATGAGGAGACGATGCGCGCGGCTGATTGGCTGGTGGATATCGGACCGGGAGCGGGAAAATTGGGCGGAGAAATTGTGGCAGCCGGCACTCCGGAAGAAGTGATGAAAAATAAAAAATCTTTGACCGCCAAATATCTCAACGGAGAATTGTCGATTGGAATTCCCAATTTTCGCCGACCGACAAAAAACAAAAAATGGATTACCGTTCGTGGAGCCAGTGAACATAATCTCAAAAATATTACCGTGGAATTTCCGTTGAAAACTTTGGTGTGTGTGACGGGAGTTTCCGGCTCGGGAAAATCCACATTAGTGGAAGATATTTTATACAAATCTCTTTCCTCCAAAATTATGCATTCCTTGGAGAAGCCGGGGAAATTTCAAGAAATTGTCGGCGAGCAATACGTGGACAAAGTTATTATGATTGATCAATCGCCAATCGGGCGAACTCCGCGCTCCAATCCGGCCACTTATACCGGACTGTTCACGCCCATTCGGGAATTATTTGCGGCGACCAAGGAAGCCAAAGGCAAAGGTTATTTGCCTGGGAGATTTTCTTTTAATGTAGCGGGCGGACGTTGCGATAATTGCGGTGGCGAAGGATTTTTGAAAATTGAAATGCAATTTATGCCCGATGTTTATTTGCCGTGCGATGTTTGCAAAGGCAAAAGATATAATAGTGAAACTTTGCTGGTGCATTATAAAAATAAAAATATTGCCGAAGTTTTGGCTATGACCGTGTCGGAAGCCAAAGATTTTTTTCAAAATTTTCCGGATATTTTTGATAAATTGGAAATTTTGGAAGAAGTGGGATTGGGATATATTCATTTGGGACAAGCAGCCACGACTCTTTCCGGCGGAGAAGCGCAAAGAATAAAGTTGGCTACCGAACTGGCTCGGCGCGCCACTGGAAATACTTTATATATCTTAGACGAGCCAACCACAGGACTTCATTTTGATGATATTAAAAAATTGTTGATAGTTTTGAACAGATTGGTGGATGCGGGAAATTCCGTGGTGGTGATTGAACACAATTTGGATGTCATTAAAACCGCTGATTGGATAATTGATCTTGGTCCCGATGGGGGAGACGGCGGAGGAAAAGTAATTGTTACCGGCGAACCTGAAGAAGTGGCGAAATATCACAAAGAAAGTTATACAGCGAAATATTTAAAAGAAGTGTTGAAAAAATGAAAAATTGTGTTATACTAAAATAAATCCCGTACCTTCCTGGTAAGCGTTAAATTATGCAGGAAAAGAAATAATTAAACTATTTATCTCATGATAAGCCGTGAGATTTTCTGAAGGTGCTGGGATAAATTAAAGCTAACAAATTTAATGCAAAAATAATGGAAAATCAGCCATATTTGTCGGTCATTATTCCGGCATATAGAGAAGGAGAAAGAATAGGCAGAACCTTTTTGGAAATAGAAAGGTATCTGGGGCAGCAAAGTTATACATACGAACTTTTAGTAGTCGTCGATGGCTCACCTGACAATACAGCAGAAATTGCCAGAAATTACGGAGGCCAAATAAAAAACTTACGGGTTATCGATAATAAAGAAAATCACGGAAAAGGTTATGTTGTCCGCCAAGGACTTTTGGAAGCTAAAGGTCGATTCAAACTTTTTATGGATGCGGATGGTTCCACTTCTATCACTCATCTGGACAAGTTCTTGCCTGAATTTAAAAATGGATTCGATGTTGTGATAGGATCACGCGCTATCGAAGGCGCTTTCATCCAGATTCCGCAGCCGAAATATCGCAGATTGATGGGTGATATGGGCAACTGGCTCATCAGAATTGTTTTGGGGCTTTGGAAATATCCCGATACCCAATGCGGATTTAAAATGCTTTCGGAGAAAGCTTCTGAAGAAGTAGCCAGAAGAATGGTAGTGGACAGATTTGGATTTGATTTTGAATTGATAACTTTGGCGGAAAGATTAGGATTTAAAGTGAAACAAATGCCAGTTCGCTGGCTCAACGAAGAGGGCACAACGGTAAATTTGACCGGAAAAAATGGATTCACTCAGGTAATTATTGATTTGTTCAAGGCCAAGTGGCGAATCATAACTGGGAAATATAACATAGAATGAAAAGTTTCAGCCATAGATTAATGCTCCAGCCAAAGGCTGGTCAGCCTCGGGCTGAGATCCGCCTTGGGCGGAAAAAGTTGAAAGTTTAAAGTTATAAAGTATAGAGTAAAAAATAAAATAAAAATTCACCCCAGTTAAATACCCTACAAGTAGGGTGTCCGCCATAGGCGGACAATTTAACGGGGTAAAAAAATGAAGGAGGAAAAAATTCACCCAGTTAAATCCGTCAAAGACGGTCCTGCGGAGCAGGAATTTAACGGGGTAAAACAAAATTGTTCATCAGAACTTCGACAAGATATTATTACGGGAGACTGGGTAGTGATTGCGACCGGCCGCGCCAAGCGTCCGGAAGATTTTTCCAAAGCTGAACGCATCAAAGATAATTCGGAAATTGAATCCTGTATTTTTGAAAATCCGGAAAAGACTGGGCAAGAAGAGGATGTTTTGATTTATGAAACCAAAGAAGGGGAATGGACGCTCCGGGTTTTTCCGAATAAGTATCCGGCTTTTACGCAAAACCAGAATCACTGTGCTTTGCCGGAAGAAGGCCCATATTTTGCTATGCCTGGAATAGGTTTTCATGAAGTTATTGTGACGCGTGATCATTACAAAAGTCTGGCGCATCTGGAAAATTTGGAAGTGGCGGAAGTTCTGGACGCTTATCAAGAAAGATATCTAGATCTGATGAAAAACAAGAAAATAAATTTTATCGGTATTTTTCATAATTATGGCAAAGAAGCGGGAGCATCAATTTCCCATCCTCATTCGCAACTGATGGCTATTCCGGTAATTTCTCCCTATCTGGAACTGGAATTGTTTGGAGCGGAAAATTATTTTCGGCAAAATCGGCATTGTGTTTATTGCATAATGGCGGAATATGAAAGTCATGTGAAAAAAAGAGTGGTTTTTGAAAATGAAAATTTTATCGCATTTTGTCCTTTTGCCAGTCGGGCCGCATTTGAAATTTGGGTAATGCCGAAAAAACACAGTCCGTATTTTGAGCGAATTACAATCGAAGAAAAAATAAAAGCGGCAGAAGTTTTGCAAAAATCTCTCAATGCAATTTTCAAAGCGCTTAACGATCCGCCGTATAATTTTTATATTCACACCTCACCTTGCGATGGCAGAGATTATCCGCATTTTCATTGGCATATTGAGATTTTACCGCATACTGCCACTTGGGCCGGATTCGAATTGGAAACGGGAATTGAAATTTCCACGATTCAGCCGGAGGTAGCGGCAGAATACCTTAGAAAAATTTTGTAATTTTAAAAGTTTAAGCATTATAAAATTATTTTCCGCCCAAGGCGGATCAGCCTAGGGCTGAAAAAATTAAAAATTGTTTTTTTATGCATGAAATAATCATCAGCTGGTTTTCGGGACTTCCAAAGGAATTAGCCACTTTTTTAATAGCTATTATCCCAGTCACAGAACTGCGGGCGGCTTTGCCGATTGCCGTTAAAGTGTATAAGCTCTCGTTTTTTAGCGCGTGGTTTTTTTCGGTGATGGGAACTTACGCGGCAATGGTACTGATTGTCTTTTTTCTTGATCCGGTTGCTAATTTTCTTTCCAAACATATTGCCCTGTTCCACAAATTTTTCCAATGGCTTTTTGAACACACAAGAAAAAGAACGGGAAGTAAAATGGAAAAATATGGCGAGTGGGCGATATTTATTTTGTCCGCTACTCCAATTCCTTTTGTTGGAGGGCTTACGGGAGCTTTGGCAGCCTTTGTTTTCGGAGTGCCCAAAAAAAAGTCGCTTCCTCTCTTGCTTTTTGGTACAATGGTATCGGGAGGAATAGTTTTAGTATTAACGATATATCTTTAAAATAATTTTCAATTTTTAATTTTAAAACAATTTTTAAATTATAAAATTTTCAAACATTAAGAAGTTAGACTTATGAAGAAATATATCATTGGGAATCTGAAGATGAATCTAAACACGGTTACTGAGCGCGAACGCTATTTGGATTGGATGGAAAAAGGGATGAAAGGAAAGAAATTCAATGATGCGGAAATTATTCTTTGCCCGCCGTATGTTTATTTGGAATCTTTCAGTCAGAGAAAAAATAAAAAGATTCACCCCGTTAAATCCTCCCTAAGGGAGGTGTCCGCCAGAGGCGGACAATTTAACAGGGTAAAAATTGGAGCGCAGAATTTATTTCAAGAACCCAAAGGATCTTTTACCGGAGAAGTTTCTGCCGGAATGCTCAAAGCGGTCGGGTGCGAATATGTGATTATTGGCCACAGTGAACGGCGAAAATATTTTGGAGAAACAAGCAGTTTGGCCAATCAAAAAATCAAATCAGCTTTGAAAGCGGGAATCAAACCAATTTATTGCTTCGGAGAAACTCGCGCAGAACGGGACGGAGGATTCATCAAAGATGTGATAACCAATCAGATTTTAGCGGCCGTGGAAGGCATTTCCCCGATGAATCTGGAAAAAATAATTTTTGCCTATGAACCGGTTTGGGCAGTGGGCACGGATGTGATTCCGAAAGTCAATGAAATTTTGGAAGTGAGAATTCTCTGGAAAAAAATATTGATGGAAAAATTTAGTGCCAAAACTATTGGAAGAACTAGTCTTCTTTATGGAGGATCGGTAAAAGCCAAATGGGCCAAAGAAGTTTGCTTGGACCCGGAAATGGACGGGGTATTGATTGGAAGAGAAAGTTTGGTGCCGGATGAATTTTTGAAAATTGCGGAAATAATTAGCAAATAATTTTATGATTACATCAGTCAAAGAAATTTTAATGAAAGCCAAAGAAGGCGGATATGCCGTCGGCGCTTTTAACACGGTTAATTTGGAAACTACTCGGGCGATTATTGAGGCGGCCCAAGAAATGAAATCGCCGGTCATTGTTCAGATGACGGAAAAAACTTTGGAATATGGAGGCGGAAGGGAAATGTTTCAGCTGGTAAAAAATGACGCCGAATTTTATGCGCCGGAAATTCCGGTTGCCATTCATCTTGATCACGGAAAAACTTTTGAATTAGTCCAGCGGTGTGTGGTCATCGGGTTTACTTCGGTAATGTATGATGGATCGCGAAAAAAATATGCCGATAATGTGGAGATTACCAAAAAAGTGGTTAATTTTTGCCATGAAAAAGGTGTTTTTGTTCAGGGAGAATTGGGAAATGTTCCTTATCTTGGAGAAAATAATATGGGAGAAGTGGATTGGGATAAATACATGACTGATCCGGAGCAAGCCAAGGATTTTGTGGAAAAAACCGGAATTGATTTTTTGGCGGTAGCCATTGGCAACGCTCACGGTTTTTTCAAAGAAAGAAAAGAGCCGGACTATGCAAGACTGGAAGCCATAAACAAAATTCTCAATATCCCTTTGATTTTGCACGGAGCATCGGACTGGGAAAGTGTAAAAGTGAAGGAAGTCATCAAAAGAGGAATATCGTGTTTTAATATCGACACAGCTATCCGCCTTTCTTTTATCAATAATCTCATCAATACGATTAAAGTTGATAATGATGTTTCTTTTGATATCCGCAAAATACTGGGCGACGCCAGGGAAGCGGTGAAAAAGACCGTGAAGGAGAAGATTAAGATGTTTGGGAGTGAGGGGAAAGCGTAGATAAGTTTCAGCCCAGGGCTGATCCGCCTTGGGCGGAATAAAGTTCACCCTGTTAAATACGCCTTTGGCGTCCGGCTTTGCCAGAATTTAACAGGGTAAAAATTATAAAGTTTTCAAGGTAGAAAATTTTGGATTAAATTGGCTTATTTTAGCCAATTTTTGTTGTTTGTATTTGACAGAAGTAGAAAAAAAGAGTATAATAGAAAGAACGGTTATTTTACATTTTTTTAATCAAAACCATTTTTATTTAGGAGGATAGGGAATGAGCTATGAAAATTTGGCAAATGAAGTAATAAATTTAAAAAGAAAGGAAGGATGCAGTGGCTCAGAAGCGCTGGACGAAGTGTATTATTCTCACGTTGATGATATTGGTGTGAGCATAGACCGATTTCGTCGGATAGTAGGAAGTATTTTAGGTAAAAGAAATAAAGGAAGAAAAAGAAATAAAGAAGAAAACAAAAAAGAAGAAATAAAAAAATTATCAGATGCTCAAATAAGAATGATGATGGCTGTCGCAAGGGAAAGAAGCGATCATCTAATACGAGACCCATAGAGTTAGGGAGTTTCAGAGAAATCAAATCTGAGCTCTCTTTTTTATTTTATTGGTTCACACCAAATTAAAGTATCTTTGCATTTCATCATATTGCGCTGGGTGCCAGTTGGACAGCCTGAAGTTGGTTCAAGAATAAAATTTCCTTTGACAATCGTGTCCACGGAACTGAGGCAGCAATTTTTGCTGTCTTTGGAATCGCATTGAATGGCCAACTTGTTATATGTTTCGGAATACTCTATTGATTGTGTATCTATAGGCGGAACCGTAGTTGTTTTTTTCTGGGGAAAATAATTAAACGAAACAATAATTGTGATTATCGCGATGATTATTAATACAATGATTGATACTTTTTTGTTCATGATTAAATTATATTGTTTTTTCATATCGAAAGCAAGAACTTGAAGAGATGCTAAAAATGATTTAGAATGTTATTTATGGAAGTATAGCTAATAAATTGTGGGCCCAAGGCCCATCTCAGCCCAAGGCTGATGATCCTTGGGTTCAAGCCTAGGGCTGAGAGCGAATTAGTATGTATTATGTTTATATTTTAAAAAGTTTAAGAAACAGCAAGCTTTACAAGGGATTTACTAATGATTTAAAAAGAAGAATTAAGGAGCATAATTCTGGTCAGTCAACATTCACAAGCAATAATGGCCCATGGAAATTGATATATTATGAAGCATTTATTTCTGAAAATGATGCGAAAAGAGAAGAGAAATTTTTAAAATCAGGAAAAGGAAAAGAAAGGTTAAAATGGTTATTTAAATAAATAAATTTAATTGGAGGCGTGGCTGAGCGGCTGAAAGCAGCACACTGCTAATGTGTTGAACTCGAAAGGGTTCCATAGGTTCGAATCCTATCGCCTCCGCCAACTTTGATAAACTAAGACTTACGCATTTGCCTCTGCCAATCCGCTGCTCGGCGCGATGATCGGACATTCTTTAAATCGCGCCTGCGAAAAGCAATTGTCATAGTCAAACGCGTAAGTCTTTCAATTACTAAATTAAATAAATGTTAGACAGCAAAATAAAAGAAAAATTAATTATTTCTTCGGATGATTTTGGGATCAGCCAATTGGCGAACCAAAAGATTTTGGCATTGGTGAGATTGGGAAAAATGGATAGGGTGGAAGTGATGATGAACGGTTTTGTTAGCCAAGAAGAAGCGGATGAACTTGGACGCTCCGGAGTGAAAATAGATATTCATTTTGACTTGGAAGACGGAATAAAAAAAGACCGCAAACTTAAAGAAGGTGTTGTCAAAAGGGCGGTAATTTTTTTGTGGAATTATATCAGCGGAAAAACCAGAGGGAGGGGTATCGAGAAAAAGTGGTCCGAACAAGTTGATAAATTCATGAAACTTTTTGGAAAAAAACCGGATGGCGCCAGTTCGCACCAATATATTCATTATTTTCCTCCTTATTTCCGGATGATTTTGAAATTAGCCAAAAAATATGAAATTCCTTTTGTCCGATTTGGAGCCAAGGGAATTATTCAAGAAAAAAGCAATGTCTGCCGCATTTTGAGTATTCTGCAGAAAATGGACAGAAAATATTTTGATGCATCATTTTCTTATCCGGATTATATGGTGAGTTTGGATTGGATCGGAAATCTGGATTCTTTTTTGAAAAATCTTCCGGAAGGAAAAACGGAAATTATTTGCCATCCGGAAAGAGTGGAAGAGTATGATATTATTCTGAAATATTTTTAGTTTACCCCGTTAAATTCCGGCGAAGCCGGACCGCCTTAGGCGGATTTAACTGGGGTTTTTGTCTCTTGCCTGGCGACAACGAGGGCGAAAACTTCTTTGGCTCCCGCTTTCTTCAAAACTTTGGCGCATTCAAAAAGAGTGGCGCCGGTGGTGGCGACATCATCAATCAGCCAAATATTCTTGGCTTTTAATTTTTCTTGTTCATTTTTTATTACAGAAAAAGAATTTTGAATATTATTTTTTCTGTGCAGATGATTTTTTATTTTCATTTGCGGTTCAGTGTAGCGGTGGCGGACAAGAACATTCTCCAAAACAGGAATTTCAAAACCTGGAGCGATATTTTCTCCAATATATTTTGCAATCAGCAAAGATTGATTGAATCCGCGGAAACGCAATCGCCTTTGATGCAAGGGAACCGGAATAATCAAATCCGGCAAAGGCAGATTATGGGCGGAAACTGATTTGATTATTATGGCTCCCAAAATCGGGGCGATATCTTGAATGAAACGATATTTATAACAATGAACCAAGAGAGAAATCGGATCATTTTTATAGCTGGATGAAACAATTATTCCATCCAAGCCATTTTTCTTTTTGCAGGCAAAGCAAGTGTGTCCGGCGGGAGTGATGGATTTTTCACAATATGGACAAACCTGATCCGAAACAATTTTTATTTTGGAAAAACATTTTTCACACAGCCAAAAATCTCCTTGTCCGCAACTTAGGCAATTGATTGGGAAGAGAGTGTCTAAAACAACCCCTTTTATTTTTTGAAAAGCGATTGTCATAGTCAAACGCGTAAGTCCTTATGTTAGAGTTAGAAGATTATTATTTTTCCGTTTTTAATATCCATGTTTATGTTATTGCTTTTGATTTTTCCTTCCACAATCAGGCGGGCAACCGGATTTTCCACCATTTCCTGGATATTTTTTCGCACCAGACGGGCGCCTTGATCGATAGCCAAGCTTTTTTTGGCCAGAAATTTCAGCAATTGACTTGAATAAATAATTTTCAATTTTTTCTCTGCCAACCTTTTTTTGAATTTTTCCAATTCCAAAGATACTATTTTGACGATTTCTTTTTCTTCCAGCGAATTGAAAACGACGATATGATCGAGACGGTTGATGATTTCCGGTTTGATTTGTTTTTTCAAAGTAGCCAAAACGTTGCTTTTTATTTCTTCGAAATTTTTCGCCAAATTATTTTTTGAGTGGAAACCAATTTTAGCTTGCTCGGTAAATTCAGAAGTGCCCAAATTGGATGTTAAAATGATGATGGTGTTCTTGAAATTTACTTTCCGGCCTTCGGCGTCTGTGAGTGTGCCTTCTTCCAAAATTTGCAGCATCAAATTAAAGACATCGGGATGAGCTTTTTCTATTTCATCAAAGAGAACCAAACTATACGGCTGATGGCGGATTTTTTCGGTGAGTCTTCCGCCTTCTTCATAACCGATATATCCGGCTGGCGCGCCCACGAGGCGAGAAACATTATGGCGTTCCATAAATTCGCTCATATCAATTTGGACCAGATTTTTGGAACTTTCAAAAATACTTTCGGCCAGAATTTTGGCAGTTAAAGTTTTTCCGACTCCCGTTGGTCCGAGAAAAAGAAATGATCCCAGCGGGCGGTCAGGATTGCCGATTCCGGAATAGGATCTGACAATCACATCCGTAATTTTTTCCAAAGCTTCTTTTTGCCCGATGACTTTGCTGAGTAAAGATTTTTTCAAAGTCCTTATTTTTTTGGAAGAATGTCCGAAAGACATTTTTTCAATCGGAATGCCGGTAATTTGCGAAACGGTTCTAGCCACATCCGTCTCGGATAGGGTAGTGATATGTTTTTTTTCAATTTCTGCCTGCTTGCTTTTGATAAATTCGATTTCTTGAGAAAGACTTTTTTCTTTTTGGCGGAGATTAATAGCATCTTCATAATTACTTTCGTCCACCAATTTATTTTTTTCTTCCATGACTTTTTCCCGTTCGGATTCCAACTGTTTGATTTTTTTGGACAAATTGTCCGACATTTGGATGCTTCTGAGAGCTGAAGCGGTTTCATCAATCAAATCGATGGCTTTGTCAGGGAGAAATCTGTCGGCAATATATCGGACACTGAAATCTACCGCCGCATCAATCGCTTCTTTGGAAATGCAAACATTATGGAAAGTTTCATAGTTGGCTTTGACGCCTTCCAATATTTTTTTGGTTTCTTCCGGCGTGGCTTCCGAAACATGCACTGGCTGGAATCTTCTTTCCAGAGCCGGATCTTTTTCGATATATTTTTTGTATTCCGACAAAGTGGTGGCGCCGATGCATTGGATGTCTCCTCGGGCAAAAACCGGTTTCAAGATATTGGCGGCATCCATTCCACCGCTCACATTTCCGGCTCCGACAATAATGTGAATTTCATCGATAAAAAGAATGATATTTTTGTTTTCTTCCGCTTCGCGGATAATTTCTTTGAGCCGAGTTTCAAATTCTCCCCGGAAACTGGTTCCGGCCACTACTAAAGCGATATCCAGTGAAAGAATTTTTTTTTCCAAAAGGCCACGGGGGACCTCGCCCAGATTTATTTTTTGAGCTAAGCCGGAAACCAAAGCGGTTTTTCCCACGCCCGGATCGCCGATCAAAACCGGATTATTTTTATTTTTTCTTCCCAAAATATTAATAATCCTGGAAATTTCTTTTTCTCGTCCAATTATAATTTCTTTTCTTTTAACAACTTCCTCATTCAAATTAATGCAAAATTTATCCAAATAAGGCGTAGCGGAAGGGCGATTATTTTTTTTGGATAATCCGATTTCCGGCAGATCGAATATTTTTGACAAATGGGGAAAAGAATCTTGATGCATATTGGATTCAATTATTTTACTGATATCAATTTCTTGGCCGTCTTTTCTTGAGGTCGACGATTTTTCCATAATTTTTTGAATGACAGGATTTTTTGATTCAGTGAGAGCATAGACCAGATGTTCGGTTCCGACATAGGGGTAGCCGAAAGAACTAGCCGAGGAAAATGATTTTGTAATGGCAGATTTTGTTTGGGCGGATAATTTCAACTCCAGCAGGCTGGATTTCTTGGATTTTCCATCAGTTTCTATAAATTTATTAAAAAATTCTCTTTTGATTCCAAGGCTTTTCATAATATTGCTTCCCAGACTGCCTTCTTCCACAAAAACAGCCAAAAGCAGATGCTCGGGCATAATTTCCTGGCAATTATAATAGCCGGCGATTTTTTCCGCTTCCACAAGGCTTTTTTTGGCATGGATGGTCATTTTTTCCAATATTTCTGGTTTTAGCATAAAAAATAGACTTATTAATTGTCGATTAATATTGTAGAACATAGTTGTTGAGTTATCAAGCCGTTGCTTCATTCTGAATTGAGTGGTATAATTTTACAGGAATCACAAGCAGCCAAAAATTGGTTGGCAGTTTGTTTGTTTTAGTGGTATAATATTAAGCAGAAAGTCAGATAGCTTTTCCAAATTTTTACAAAACAAAAATAAAAAATGTTCAATTTATTCAAAACTAAACAAAATTATTTCGTCGGTGTTGATTTTGGCACTTCCGTCATAAAAATAGTGGAGCTTTCTCTGAAAAAAGAACAAATCTATCTGGAAAACTACGGATGGGTTGATTTGGGATTGATTCCCGGAAGTGAAAATAGCGATTTTTCTTCACAGGTTCCTTTTGATGTTAAAGCGAAAATTTTGCTTAGCGGTCTGATAAAAAAATTAAAACTTACTTCCAAGGAAGCCCATGTTTCTTTGCCTGGTTTTGTCGGACTTATCAGTTTGATTAGTTTTCCCGAAATGAAAAAAGAAGAAGTTGAAAAAGCCATCCAATTCGAGGCGCACAAATATATTCCTACCCCATTGGATGATGTCTCGTTGAGCTGGGATGTTATCAAAAAAGAAGAGAAAAAAATCCTTCCGGGTCAACAGCCGGAACCGTCAGCAGCAGGAAAAATGCAAGTTTTGTTAGTGGCAGCTCCCAAAAAAGAAATAAGGAAATACAGCGATCTTTTCAATGGTTCCGGCTTGTCTATTAAAGTGATTGAATTGGAAACCTTTTCATTGGCGAGATCTTTAGTGACGGATAATGTGGGAACTTTTTTGATTATTGATATTGGCTCCAGAACTACCAATTTAATTTTAACGGAAAAAGGGATGGTTTTGGCTAGTCGCAGCATTGATGCCGGCGGGAACGAAATAACCAATACATTGGCAGAGGGCCTGAATGTTTCCAAGGCCAGAGCGGAAGTCATGAAAAAACAAAAAAAAGACTTTTTGAATGGCCAAGAGCTCTCTATTTTTATTCCTACATTGGATTTAATCAGCCACGAAGCGCTCAGAATAGTTAATTCATACAAAGAAAAAAATCCCGATGTTAGAATAGATAGTTTAATTCTTTCCGGAGGCTCTGCCAAAATGGATGGTATTGACAAATATTTCACCAAAAGTGTCGGAATCAAGGCTGTCATAGGCAATCCTTGGAATAAAATTGTTATCAATGAAAAAATAAAACCGATGATTGAAAATTTTGGCGGAGCATATTCAGTCGCTATCGGCTTGGCTGTGAGGGGGATTGAAGAGTATAGAAGAAACTAATATATAATTTTTTAATTTTATAAAAAAATGGGTAATATCAATCTACTGGAAAATTATAAAAAAGAAGAGGCCGAAAAAAATAATCCGAAATCTTCCAGAAGGCAAAAACTGATCAGTACCGGACTGATAATGTCTCTGGTTATTGTGTTCGCAACTTTTTTGGTGTGGGGAGGAGTCATACTTTGGAATAATAATTTGAATTCAAAAATTTCAGTCATGGATGAGCAGTTGCAAAGGGATGAGACTGAGATGCGAGGAAATGATGCCAGCCGGGTTCTGGATATCAATCAAAGATTGGATGAAATTAAAAATAATTTAAATCAGAAAAAAGATGCGACTGAAACTTTGAAAAAAATTGAAAGTCTGATCATGAGGGGCATAGTGGCAAAAACGGTAAAGCTGGAAGGCAGTTCGGTTGTGATAAATTTAAGCGCTGATAATTTTGGCAATTTGTCCAAACAAATTTTCAATTTCAAGAAAGATTCTTCGGGTATGAAAAACATTGCAGTCTCTGATGTCAAAAGAGGACAAAAAGGAGCAATTGATTTTGTGGTTAAAGCTGAAATTGGTAAATAATTTTTTAAATAATAAATTTCTTTATTTTCCGCTGACAAGCGGAAAATCGAGATAAAAAACTATGCATCTAAAAATTATATTTTTTCCGCTAGCGATAATAGTTTGTGTGTGGGTTTTCATAAATTTGGTTTGGCCCGGAATTGTTTTAACCGGAAATCTGACGAAAACATTGGAAGAAAAACAAAAAGTGCTAGATAACCATAATTCTGAAAAGGATAAGATAGCGTCTCTGAAGAATTCCATTGATCAGAATAAAAATAATGAAACTACTATTCTGAGTTATTTGCCGGCTCAGAAGAATGAAGAAAATATTGTTAATTCAGTAAATTATTTGGCGACCAATTCATCAGTGAGTCTGAATGAGCTGTCTTTGACAGAAGCCGTTGGCAATCAAACAAAAGTTTCGAATTCCAATAAAGATAATTCTGCCAGCAGCAGCAAAGAAATTTTATTTTCCTCAAGCTCTTCCGGTGTTCCCAACAAAAAAGCAGTGGCAAATAAAGTGAATTTTATTAATTCAAAAATAAGCATTGCCGGCAATTATCAAAATATAAAAATTTTCTTGAGTAAAATTTATAACATGCCGATATTCAATAAAATAAATTCCACTACTATTTCAAAAATCGAAGGAGCGAGTCCCGCATCAGCCAATAATTCGGTTGCCGCCGATGCCAACATTGATTTATTGAAATTGGATATGGACGTAAGTTTCGGTTATGAGCCAACATTAGCTCTCCAGGAAAGTTCCGCATTGCCAAGTTTTCCCGGCAATACTTTTGACTTTTCTTATGTTAAAAAGATCGAGGATTATAGCATGAAGGTAGCTCCCATTACGGATTCCGGCTTAGGATTGCCAGGCAGAGAAAATCCATTTTTGCCTTAATATTTAAAAATGGAAAAAGATAAAAATAAAAATCAAGAAGAAGAAGACGTTTCTGCACATAAAATGGAAAAAGATAAAAAAATGCAGGAATGGGAGAAAAAAGCGCAATCAATGGGCGTTCTGTATCTTTCGGGCAAGCCAAAAAAAATTGAAAAAAACGACCTGAACATTATTCCGGAAGATTCCGCGATTAAATATCAGATGGTGGTCTTTGAAAAAAAAGATAATCTAGTGAAGGTGGCTATGATTGATCCGCAGAATATTGAAGCATTGAATGTTTTGCGATTTATTGCCGAAAAAGACGGGTTGAATGTGGAGATGTATTTGATATCTCTTGAAAATTTTCAAGAAATTCTTACTCAATATCATACGGATGAAAAAGCAGTAGCGGAAGCTATGCAATCAATCGGAGATGATGGAATAAGTTTGCAGTATGAAAGCAAAGAAAAGAGTGAAGGCAATGAAATGATTCATGATGCTCCAATTTCCAAACTGGTGCATGTTATTGTCAAGCATGCGGTTGAAGGCCGGGCCAGCGATATCCATGTCGAGCCGGTAGGCAGCGATTATCGAGTACGTTTTCGGGTGGATGGAATTTTACACTCCTCTCTGGTTTTTCCTAAAATAGTTGGGAGAGCGGTAGTTTCAAGAATTAAGATACTTTCCAATCTTAAAATTGATGAGAAAAGAAAACCTCAAGATGGCCGTTTTCAAATTAATGAAGATGGAAAGGTGATTGATTTTCGCGTTTCCACTCTGCCGGTTTTGGAAGGAGAAAAAGTAGTGCTTAGAATCTTGGATAAAGAAAATAAGACTGTTGATTTGGAATCCATTGGGCTTATGGGAAAAAATCTGGATATTCTGAGCAAAAGAATCAAAGATCCTTTTGGAGTAATTTTAATTACCGGTCCGACCGGATCAGGAAAGTCCACGACGCTTTATGCTTTTTTACAGATCCTGAATCAAGTTGAAAGCAATATCATTACATTGGAAGATCCGGTTGAGTATTTTATCGGGGGAATCAATCAGAGCCAGATTAAGCCGGAAATTGGCTTCACATTCGCTTCCGGACTGCGATCGATATTACGCCAAGACCCTAATGTAATAATGGTTGGGGAAATCAGAGACACAGAAACTGCAGAGCTGGTTATTCACGCGGCGCTTACCGGACACTTGGTTTTTTCCACTGTTCATACTAATAATGCCATTGGCACCATTCCGCGGCTTATTGATATGGGAGCTGAATCTTTTCTTTTGGCTTCATCACTCAGGGCGGTAGCTGCGCAACGTCTGGTAAGGAAAATTTGCGCAAATTGCAAAACGGAAACGGAAATTCCCAAGGCAGAGTCAGAAAGAATAAAAAAAGAAATTAATAATATTCCGAAAGAAGAAGTCAAAAGATACGGGGTTGAGATAACGGAAGATTTGAAATTTTTTAAAGGCAAGGGATGTGAAGAATGCGGAGGCATGGGATATAAAGGCCGGATAGCCATCTTTGAAACTTTGGATATTGATAAGCGCCTTCAAGAAATAATTTCCGAGAAAGAAAATTGTGAATCAAAAATTCTCAAATACATAAAAGAAAAAGGAATGCTCAGCATGCGAGAAGACGGCATTCTGAAAGTAATGAAGGGCATTACCACATTGTCAGAAGTGGAGAGAGTTACGGAAGGAACGATGAGTGTCGGAGGAGATACCGGCGATGATAAGTGATAATATAAAAGTTAAAAGTCCAAAGTTAAAAGTTCAAAATATAAATATTTAATTTACTGAAATTTATGACGGAAGATAAGAAAACAATTTTACTCGTAGAGGATGATTCGTTTGTCAGTGATATTTATTCAATGAAATTAAACGCGGAAGGCTTCAACGTTGTTTTGGCGAGAAACGGCATGGAGGCGCTAAAAAAACTGGAAGAAGTTGTGCCTGATTTGATTCTTTTAGACATCATAATGCCCTATGTGAGCGGATTGGAAGTTTTGCAAAAAATAAAATCCAAGGAAAATTTGAAAAAAATTCCGGTCATTCTTCTGACTAATGTTTCCGAAAAAGAAAAAATTGAAGAAGCTCTCGGTATCGGAGCCAACGATTATCTGATAAAATCTCATTTCACTCCGTCGGAAGTTCTCAACAAGATCAATTCTTTTCTAAAGAAATAAATCGTGATATAATATATAGCATAGAAACAAAAATAAATTTAAAATACATGGAAACACTGCACGGAGAACATAAAATCAAAAATCTTTTGCTGACAGTCGCTCAGCAAAACGGATCGGATCTCCATCTGGTGGTGGGCAGATACCCGACTATCCGAGTAGATGGAAAACTTTATCCTCTGACTCAAGAAAATCTTCTGACTGACGAAGACACCAAAACTCTCAGCAATGTCATACTTACCGAAGAAAATAAGAAAAAATTGATTGAGAATGGACAAGTTGATTTTTCATATAATTTCGAAAACAAAGCGCGTTTCCGAACGAATGTTTTTTATCAAAAAGGCTTTGTGAGCATCGCCATGCGCATGATCAGCGAGAAAATCAGGACATTGGAAGAGCTTAATGCCAATCCCAGCCTTTATAATTTTGTTAAAAGTTCCCAAGGACTGCTTTTGATTACGGGTCCTGTGGGCCATGGGAAATCAACCACTTGCGCCGCTCTCATCGATCACATCAATCACAATGAAGACAAACATATCATCACAATTGAAGATCCGATAGAATATGTTTATGCGCAAGATCGATGCATCATTAATCAAAGAGAAATCGGACAAGATGCCAAAGATTTTCCCAGCGCTTTGAAAGCGGTTTTTCGCGAAGATGCCAATGTGGTTTTGATCGGGGAATTGAGGGATTTGGAAACTATCAGCACTGCCATGACGGCGGCTGAGACCGGACATCTTATTATCGGAACTCTTCACACTAATGACAGCTCGCAGACGGTGGATAGAATTGTGGATGTTTTTCCGGCACATCAGCAAAATCAGATCCGCGCGCAGATGGCCAGTGTTCTTTTGGGAGTGATTTCTCAAAGACTGGTTCCGCAAATCGGAGGAGGACGAATACCAGCCATGGAGATTATGATGAAAAACAGCGCGGTGGAAAATCTTATCCGAGAAAACAAATCTTTTCAGATCGATTCAGTCATTGAAACAAGTTTCCGCGACGGCATGATTTCTCTGGACAAGTCTCTAGCCGATCTGGTGCAAAAAGGAATAATTTCCGCGGACAACGCTTTGGCTTATTGCAAAAATAAAGAATATCTGCAGATGTTGATCGGAAAAAAGAATTAATAAATTCAATCCGCCAGCTCGCCTCGATTCGGCGAAGCGGGCTGGCGGACCAAAATAATTTAAGTAGTAAAAATTTATGAGATTTATTTTTAAAGCCAAAGATCAAGAAGGAAAATATAGAGAGGGAACAGTGGAAACGATGAGCAAGGAAGAAGCAGTCGCTATTCTTCAAAAAAACAATTTTGTTCCGGTGCTGGTTTATCAGGAAGAAAAAGTTCCCAAAATTATCAAAGATATCCAAAAAATCTGGGAGGGCATTGGCGAGAAAGAAAAAATAATATTTTTCCGCCAATTGGCGATTCTTATTGATGCGAAGGTGCCTCTTATTCCGGCTCTCAAAGCCATTAATGATCAAACGGATAACAAATACTTTCAAATCATCATTGTGGAAATCATCCAAGATGTTGAGGGGGGAGTCAGTTTTTCAGAAAGTCTGTCCAAACATCCGGATGCTTTCTCTCCCATGATGATCAGTATGATAAAGTCAGGGGAAGTTTCCGGAAATTTGCAAAAAACAGTGACCTATATCGCGGATAACATTGAAAAAAATTATCGATTATCTTCAAAAATAAAGGGCGCGCTTTTCTATCCGGCTTTTGTGATCAGCGCGGCTATTATAATCGGATTTATCGTGATAACTTTTATTTTGCCCAAGCTGACTGGGTTGATCAAAGAAATGGGCGTGGCGATTCCTTGGTACACGCAAGTTCTTATCACAGTCGGAGATTTCATGGCGGCATATTGGTGGGCAGTGCTGATAGGATTCATTGGATTGATAATAGCAACTGTTTATTATTTGAAAAGCGAAGACGGAAAAAAAGAATTGGACCAGATAAAATTAAAAATTCCGGTTCTTGGAACCTTATATAAATATGTCTATATGGCCCGTTTTGCCGATAATTTCGGAATATTGCTGGTTGGCGGAATTCCTGTCGTCAAAGCCCTGAGCTTGGTCAGCGAAGTGATTGGCAATAGCGTTTTTGAAGGAATAATTTTGCGCGCGGTTGATGAAGTGAAAACAGGAGGGAATATCAGCACGGTTTTCCAGAAATCGGAAGATGTTATCCCGCCTATTCTGGCAAAAATGGTCAGAATTGGAGAAGAAACGGGAAAAATGAGCGAAGTGCTGAGAAAAATCGCGACTTTCTATGAAGCGGAAGTGGATCGGATGACTGAAAGTATGGTTTCTCTCATTGAGCCGATATTGATTGTTTGTTTGGGGATCGGAGTCGCCATTATGGTTTTCGCGATTTTGCTTCCAATATATGATATTGCGGGAAAGATGTAAGAGTAATTTTAAATTTTTAATTTTATAATTTTTTCAGCCAAAGGCTGATCCGCCTTGGGCGGAAAATAATTTCTTAAACTCAAAAATTTTTAAACTATGAAATATGATTTGGAAGAAAGATGTGCTAAATTTGGAGAAGAGGTAATATTATTTTGCAAGACAGTGAAATTTGATGGAATAACTAAATCGCTAGTCAGTCAGCTTGTGCGGTCAGCTACCAGTGTTGGTGCGAATTATATGGAAGCTAATCAAGCCAGCTCAAAGAAAGATTTTCAGAATAAAATAAGAATTTCTCAAAAAGAAGCAAATGAATCAAAACACTGGTTGAGAATGATTTCTGTCGCAGATCCTGAAAGAAAAAATGAGTGCAGGAAATTATGGAAGGAATCCCACGAACTGACATTGATTTTTGCAAAAATATCCAAAAATTGCAAAAATAAAGAAGAGTGAAAGTTTGAAAATTGAAAAATTAAGATTTATTTATAAAATTAAAAATTACAAAATTTAAAAATTCTTCAAGACGATTGATTTTTTTGATAAATAATTAATATTCACCCCGTTAAATCCGCCAAAGGCGGTCCTGCAGAGCAGGAATTTAACAGGGTAAAAAATTAGAAAGGCGGGTGAAAAAATGAAAAAAAACAAAAAAATAATGAAGGGATTTACATTGATCGAACTTTTAATCGTTATCGCGATTATCGGAATTTTGGCTTCGATTGTGTTGGTAAGCTTGAGCAGTGCGAGAGTAAAGGCGAAAGATGCCGCATTTAAGGCGACGGTTAGTTCGTATCAAGCGGCGGCAATCTTGCAGTGCGATACTGCTGTTATGACGAACTCTCTTCCACTTGCACCAACCGGAAACACAACTTTTACCGTTTCTGTCACGTCTGGTACAGCAACTACTGAATGCGGACCCACTGGCTCAGGAGAGTTTGAAGCTGAATTGGCAGCTGTTGGTGCTGGTAATTGCACAGGTGCTACTGTTACTCCAACGGCCATCACTCTTACACCTACAGGATGCTAATTTAAAGATTTTTTTGCTTGCCGATAAAATCGGCAAGCAGTGCAAATTTTTAAATTAACAATAGAGTACAATAAAATTTTTTATTATGCGGGAAAAAAAAGTTTCACTTGCTATCGACGGATTTACTCTAATTGAACTTTTAATTGTTGTTTCAGTTATTGGAATTTTAGCAATAGCGCTCATGTCAAACATAACTCAATCTAGAAAGAATGCCAGACTTAATAATTCCAAAGTATCGATGAAAGGGGCTATGTTAGTGATAATTGCTTGTAATGATACTAATGGCACAGTTAATCCTCCTTTAAGCACCGGATCAAACCTAATTTGCAGTAACGCATCAGCTACATATTGGCCAGTATTGCAGGGAAGTTATTCTTATGTGGGAGGGACTTATACGGCTGATTGCGATTTTACAATCAAAACAAATGGAGATTCGGCTGATATTAGATGTACTTGTGCCGACCAGCGATGTAGTTAATAACTTCAGTCTTAATCTTCTAAAGCCGGGCTTTAGAAAACTTGAAGGACGGCCAATGTTGGTTGTTTTTGGTTTTTGTGGTAAGATAATGGTATGAAAAGATTTGATGAGAAAAAAATCAAAGAAATTGCCGAAAAATATGAGCTGAAACTTCTGCTTCTTTTCGGCTCGCAGGTGACAGGCAAAACGCATAAATTCAGTGATTTTGATTTCGGGTATATTGGAAGCAGAAGCATGAATTATTATGAAAAAGGCAACTTAGAGGTTGATTTATCTCGCTTGATAAAAAAAGAAGCGGACTCGGCTGATTTAAGAAATGTTGGACCTCTTCTGAAGTATGAAATTATTAAGAATAATGTTATTTTATATCAAGATGCAAAAACTTATGAGGATTTTTTTGTTCGAACTTTGCGGGAGTATTTTGAATCTAATCGGCTTTTTGCAATAAGAGATAATGTTATTGCCAATAAAATAAAGGAATTAAAAAAAGTTTATGCTAAATAATGAACTGATAAAATCTAAAATGGGATATATCGTCAATTATCTCAATGAAATCGAATCTATTAAAAATATGGATGTTTTGGATATATTGCGCGATGTCAAAAGCTTGAGATTTTTTGAAAGAAATTTTCAGCTTATCGTGGATACTATGCTGGATATAAATTCGCATATTATTGTAGAAGAAAACTTTGGAATTCCTGATTCATATAGCAACACATTTATTATTCTTGGAGAAAAAAAAGTGGTGCCGTTTGATTTTGCGCAGAAAATTGCAGAAGCAGTCAAATTGAGAAATATGGTAGTGCATAAATATGACAAAGTTGATAATAAAAAGATGATTCAAGATTTGAAAAACGGAATCTCGCAATTTGAGGAATACTTGGTGTATGTTGATAATTTTATGAAATTAAAACAAGCAGAGAGTTATTCAAACAAAAAATAATTTTTATGATAATAATTTTTTTCATTCTCGGTCTCATTCTCGGCAGTTTTTTGAATGTAGTGGTTTTTCGCCTCAATTTGGCCGAAACGCTTCTTGGGCGTTCGCATTGCCCGCATTGCAAAGCCAAAATCCGCTGGCATGACAATGTTCCGATTTTGAGTTTCATTTTTTTGGGAGCCAAATGCCGGGATTGCGCCGGAAAAATCTCTTGGCAATATCCGATGGTGGAAATTTTTACCGGAATCGTTTTCGCTTTTATCGGAAGTTATTTTTTTTCCATAGTTGATATGAAAACTTGGATAGAAACGCTTTTTTTTCTCGGAGCTTTTTCCATGCTCATCGTGATTGCGATGTATGATTTGAAATATATGGAAATTCCGATGCTGGTTCTTTGGTCGGCGGTGATTTGGACGATAATTTTTTCTCTGATTTTGGATTGGATAAATTTCAGCCCGATCATCGGATTGATTAATTTGAAAATATTTTCCGGAATTTTGGCAGGGATCGCGGCCTTCCTTTTCTTTTTTTTGTTATCATACTTGTCCAAAGAAAAACTGATGGGAATGGGGGATGCCTACCTCGGGCTTCTGACCGGATTGGTGGTTGGGTGGCCGCAAATAATTTTCGCGCTGATGCTGTCATTTTTCTTCGGCTCAATCTCAGGAATCTTTTTGATATTGAAAAAGAAAAAAACCATGAAAAGCCAAATTCCTTTCGCGCCGTTTCTGGTGTTGGGAATTTTCGCGAGTGTTTTTGTTTTTCAGGCGTTTCCGGAAATTCAAAATTATTTTTGGATGTTTTATTAAGCAATATTTTCTATGAAAAATCGGCAAGGCGTCACTCTCATTGAACTCTTAACGGTCATTGCAATCATTGGAATTATGACTGCGGTGACTATTGTCTATCTTGGCGGAGCGAAAAATGACAAAGCGGTGGAAACGGCGGCGCGGGAAGTGGCGTCGGCAGTGCGCGAAGCGCAAAATTACGCGTTGACGGGAAAAAATGCGTCTAATTGCATTGACGGATATACTTTTAATTATACTGAGTCATCCAGCAATTATAGTATTAGAGGTTGTTCTGATATATCTTACACTCTAAAAAACGGAGTTACATTCAATGGCGACGGTATAATTAATTTTTCCATTCCCAATGCTATAACAGACGGTGGGACCATTGAAGTAAAAAAAGGAACCACATCTTATTCTGTGTGCGTATGCAAATCCGGGAAAATAACAGAAAAGGTCGGAAACAGTTGTGGCGCATGCTAAAAGCAGATAATTTTAAATATTAAGTTTTTCAGCCAAAGGCTGATCCGCCTTGGGCGGAAAATAATTTCTAAAATAAAAATTTTTAAATAATCAACTTTGATTTTAAAAAATATGGAAATAAAAAAGTTTAGAAATTAAGATTTATTTATAAAATTCAAAAATTATAAAATTAAAAATTTAGAAAAATATGATTTTTTCGATACCAGCTATGTTTAAAAAAAATAAGTTAAAAAAAGCATATCTCGTGAAGAAACAGGGTTTTTCCATTATGGAAGTTATGCTGGCGGCGGCTGTTTTGACGATTGGCTTGGTGGCGGTAATTGCGCTGATATCTTCGAGCATCAGAAATTCCGCCAACAGCCGGGATCAAATTATCGCGACCGATTTGATGCAGGAAGGGCTTGAGTTGGTGAGAAATGTCAGGGATAATAATCAGGCGCAGATATTTGGAGGAAGTTTGGAAACTGGTAAAGTTTTTGAATATTTTCCTAATGATAATACTGCTTGCAAAATAGATAAGAATTTTGGCTATGGTATCGATAAGATTGATTATGATGCTACTGATTTCTCTCTAAAACTTAATAATAATTTTTATGAGCATACTAGTGGAACATCCACGAAATTTTCCCGCCGGATAATAATTGAAGATTTTAATGGCACAGGGAGAAAGATAACCAGTATAGTTACATGGAATTCAACCAATCCTCCCATTTTAACGACAACATGCAATATAGCGAATAAGTGTGTTTGGGCTGAAACTATTCTGACTGACCGGGAAATTTAAAAAATATTTGTCTTATAATTTTAAAAAAATGGCGAAAAAAAGAAAAAAAATAAATATATCCGCTAAAGACGGATCCGCCTCAGGCGGAAAAAACGAAAAAGGAATGACACTTCTGGAAGTGATGGTGGCGGTTTTTATTTTCAGTTTGATTATGGTAGCGGTGGTGCAAATTTTCGGAAGTTCGGCTTCCGGCTATCGCAATGCCGTGAAAATCCAGCGCAATTTGGAAGACGCGCAATACGCGATGAATCAAATAACAAAAACTCTGAGAACCAGCACTGTTGTAAAATATGACCCGGAGGTGGAAGAAATCAGAGTTTTTGATTATTCAATTCCTAGTGATAGCGATAATTGTCTTGAGTTTAAATTTGACAATAGTAGTGAAAAAAAATTAATGGTCGGTTCGGAAAGGGATGACGCTCAGGATGATTGCAATGGCTCTTCCCCACTTACCTCTCCATCATTCTTGTCTAACAAAGAAATGACCGTCGGAAGAATTGAGAATATGAAGTTTGATGTTGTTTCGTCTGAAAGTGGAAAAGTCGGCAAGGTGACAATTTCAATGGAAGTTTGCGCTGATAATAGCAGTAGCTGTTCATCGGCAACCGGAAAAGTGCAAATCCAATCCACTGTTTCACTTCGAGATTACAATATTTCATTTACAACACCGTAAAAAAATAAAAATATGCGTTCAAATAATTTAAAAAATAAGAGAAAAAAAGGAGCAGTGCTCGTCTTTGCTCTGATCATTCTTTCCGTGATGCTGATCAGCGGGCTAGCTATTGCCGCAACAACTATTACGGCAATGAAAGGATCAATATCAAGCGACAAATCTGTGCAAGCTTTTCAAATAGCTGAAAGCGGAATTGAATTGACTCTCAGAGAATTATCAACGACAGGAAATTGTAAGCCTAATCCATCAGTTTTCTGTATACGGGATTTTATTGGAAGTTGCGAATTAAAGGATGGACAGGTGGTTATTAGCGGAAATATAGGAACGGATAAAAATTATGAATTAACATTTGAAGATGCATCTGGTCCTATTGATGATTGTAATAATGATATGCAGATAACAAAAATAAAATCCGTCGGAACTTTTCAAGGAGTGTCGCGCGCAGTTGAAACCAGCAGCAGCAATTGAAATATGAAAAGCGATCAGAAAATTAACAGTCCGGCAAGGCTGTTTTTTTGTTTCCCGCTTTTTTCTGAAATTTAAAATATAAAAGTTTAATCTTGGAATTAATTATAGAAAAGCAGATATTCCACTTTCTCCATATGGAGAAAGTGGAATATATCGAGATGGAATTTATGCCGTAGCATTTTAAAGTCTAATTTTAATTCTAAATTAATTCTAAAGCCCGGCTTAAGGAAATTCCTAAGCTGGGCTTTAGATTTTTAGATTTGTGATATAATTGAACCATGGCAGAATTAAGCAAAAAAGAAGCCATGCCTAACGGCAGGCAGGCGCAAATAAGGATAAAAAAACTTTCGGCTGAGATAAATAAGATCCGCTATGAATATCACGTTTTGGATAAGCCGGATGTGACGGATGAAGTCTATGATTCCTTGACGAAAGAACTGCGGGAATTGGAATCTCAATTTCCTGATTTGAAATTGGCTGATTCTCCGACTCAAAGAATCGGCGGAAAACCATTGGAAAAATTTGAGAAAGTGCGCCATCAAGTTCGGCAATGGTCTTTTGATGATGTATTCAGCCTAAGTGAATTAGAGGCATGGGATCAAAAAGTTAGACGGCTGATTTCCAAAATCCAAATTATACCAAATTATGTCAAATCAAATCCAAAATCCAATCCGCCAGCTGGCGGACAAAATTATTTTTTAGAATATATGGCAGAAGTGAAAATTGATGGATTGAAAGTTATTTTAAATTACGAAAAAGGAGAATTTATTTTGGGCGCTACTCGGGGAGACGGAGTGATTGGAGAAAATGTGACAGAAAATTTGAAAACCATTGAAAGTATTCCATTGAAATTGGAATACCCTATCGATTTGGTGGCAGTGGGGGAATGCTGGCTGAGCAAAAAAGAATTGGCGAGAATTAATGAAGCTCGCAAGAAAAAAAGCGAAGCGTTGTTTGCCAATTCCCGAAACGCGGGAGCCGGATCGATCCGGCAATTGGATCCGAAAATCGCGGCTTCACGAAAACTGGATACTTTTATTTATGATATAGACTATATTAAAATACGAAATACGAAATACGAAATACGAAACAAATCTAAAATCCAAAATCAAAAATTGCAAACTTTAAAAATTCCGGAAACGCAATTGGAAGAATTGGAATTGCTGAAAAAATTGGGATTTAAAGTTAATCAAGAGAGCAAACTCTGCAAAAATATTGAAGAAGTGGAAAAATTTTATCAAAGCTGGATTTCCAGAAAAGACAAGGAAGATTATGGCATTGACGGAGTGGTGATAAAAATAAATTCTGTGGAATTGCAAAAAGCGCTGGGATATACCGGAAAATCTCCGCGCTGGGGCGTGGCGTATAAATTTCCGGCAGAAAAAGTGACAACAATCGTGGAGGATATTAAAGTGCAAGTCGGCCGTACCGGCGCGCTCACTCCTGTGGCGCATCTCAAACCGGTTTTGGTGGCTGGTTCCACAGTTTCGCGCGCGACGCTTCACAATGAAGATGAAATAAAAAGATTGGATTTGAAAATTGGCGATACAGTCGTGCTTCATAAAGCCGGAGATGTGATTCCGGAAGTGGTGGAAGTTTTGAAAAATCTACGCACGGGAAAAGAAAAAAAATTTCATATGCCGAAAACTTGCCCGATGTGCGGAGGAGCAGTCGCTAAAGAAATAATTTCTAAATCCGAAATCCGAAATCCGAAACAAATTAGAAGCACAAAATCCAAAAAATCGGAAACTGAACGCAAGGCGCCGAAAGAAAGCGCCGCGCATTATTGCTTGAATCCCAAATGTTTTGCGGTTGAAATTGAAAAAATGATTCATTTTGTTTCCAAAAAAGGTTTCAATATAGATGGATTAGGAATAAAAATCGTGGAGCAATTGATGAATGAAGGAATTGTATCCAATTTTGCCGATATTTTTGAATTGGAAAAAGGAGATTTGGAACCATTGGAAAGATTTGCGGAAAAATCAGCGGACAATTTGATTGTTGCGATTGAAAATAGCAAAAAAATAAGTTTGGAAAAATTTCTGTTTGCTTTGGGAATCCGGCATGTGGGAGAAGAAGGAGCCGTACTGATTACAAAAAATGTAAATAATGTAATCAGTAAAATCCAAAATCCCCAGCCAAAGGCTGGTCCGCCTCGGGCGGAAAAGTTCAAAGTTCAAAATTTAGAAGATGTTATTTGTATCTTTCCTCTAATTAATTCTGAGCAGTGGATGAGTATTAAAGGCATTGGTGAAAAGATGGCGGAAAGTTTGATTGAATGGTTTGGCGATAAAAATAATATTGAAATGCTGAAAAAAATGGATGAGCTGGGTGTGGATGTGAGTGTTCCAAAATCTCCAGCCGGAAATTTAAAATTGCAAAATATGACTTTTGTCCTGACGGGCGAGCTTGAGAACTTTACAAGAGACGAAGCCAAAGATATGATTAGGATATTGGGTGGAGAAATTTCTTCTTCAGTGAGCAAAAAGACTGGTTATGTTTTGGCGGGAGAGAATCCGGGAAGCAAGTTTCAAAAAGCTAAGTCTCTTGGGGTAAAGATTATAAATGAAAAAGAGTTTGAGGCATTGATAAAATAGAATCCGAATTTTTAATTTCTCCGCCAAAGGCGGATCCGCCTCAGGCAGACAATTTTTAATTTTATAAATAATTTCTAAAATCCAAATTTTAAAATATTAGAAATTAAGATTTATTTAAAAATTACAAAATTAAAAATTATAAAATTATGATAAGCAAAGAAGAAGTTAAACATATTGCCTCGCTTGCTCGTATTGGAGTAGATGAAAAAGAAATCGAAAAATTTTCACAGGATTTGTCGGGAATTTTGGATTGGGTGGAAAAATTGAAAGAAGTGAATATTGACGGCGTGGAACCGACAGCGCATATCACAGGAGTAAGTAATGTCACCCGAGAAGATAATATGGCTGATTTTGCGGACAAAAATAAAATTGTCGATTTGTTTCCGGAGAAGAAAGATGGATATTGCAAAGTCAAATCAGTGCTTTGACTTTGAATTTTTAATTTCTCCGCCAAAGGCGGATCCGCCTCAGGCAGACAATTTTTAATTTTATAAATAATTTCTAAAATCCAAATTTTAAAACCTGCCTGCCGGTAGGCAAGCATTAGAAACTAAGATTATTTTCCGCCAAAGGCGGATCAGCCGCAGGCTGAAAAAATTACAAAATTAAAAATTATAAAAATTTAATGATACGAGAATTGCACAACAAGTTAATCAACAAGGAAATAACCGCAGTAAAACTAACTGAGGATTATTTTGAACGGATTGAAAAGAAAAATCCGAAAATTTTTGCCTATCTGTCTTTGGCGAGGGAATCGGCTTTGGAACAGGCAAAAAAAACTGACGAAAAAATTGACCGAGGAGAAAAAATTGGAATGCTGGAAGGAATTCCCGGAGCGATTAAAGATAATATTCTGGTAAAAGATATCCGTTCTACGGCCGGATCAAAAATTTTGGATAATTACATCGCGCCTTATGACGCGACAGTAATAAGAAAATTAAAAGAAAACGGCGCAGTATTTTTGGGAAAAACCAATATGGATGAATTCGCGATGGGCTCTTCAACAGAAAATAGCGCATATGGTTCAACAAAAAATCCAGCAGATTTGGAAAGAGTCCCGGGAGGATCTTCCGGAGGTTCGGCCTCGGCAGTGGCGGGCGATATGGCCGTCTGGGCACTGGGAACGGACACGGGAGGCTCAATTAGGCAGCCGGCGGCATTCTGCGGTGCAGTGGGTTTGAAACCCACTTATGGACGAGTTTCTCGCTATGGAGCCATTGCGATGGGATCGAGCTTGGATCAAATTGGACCAATAACCAAAACAGTGGAAGACGCGGCTATTGTTTTGAGCGCGATTTCCGGTGAAGACAAAATGGATGCTACTTCAGCTAAATCCGGAAACAAAAATTATGAAGATTATCTCACTGGAGAAATAAAAGGAATGAAGGTTGGAATAGTAAAAGAATATCTGGAAAATTTGTCTTCGGAAATGAAAGGAAAAATGGAAGAAGTGGTGGAAAAATTCAAAAAATTGGGAGCGGAAATAAAAGAAATAAAATTGCCATATGCTAAATATTCATTGCCGGCTTATTATGTCATCATGCAATGCGAAGTTAGTTCCAATCTGGCGCGATATGACGGAATAAAATATGGAATGAGATCGGACAATGAAAAAGATTCAAAAATAAAAACAGAAGGATTAAGCAAAAAATTATTAGAAACATATTTGGATTCTCGGCAATATGGATTGGGAGCAGAAGCAAAAAGAAGGATAATGCTGGGAACTTATGCGTTATCTTCCGGATATTATGAAGCATATTATCTTCGCGCGCAAAAAGTGCGGACATTGATAAAGAAAGATTTTGAAAAAGTTTTTAAATCGGTTGATTTGATTTTGACGCCGACCACGCCCTCGCCAGCTTTCAAAATCGGAGAAAAAATCGATAATCCTTTGGAAATGTATCTGGCAGATATTTTCACGGTGACAGCCAATATTTCCGGTGTGCCTGCTATTTCGGTTCCATGCGGAAAAATAAATAAATTGCCTGTCGGATTTCAATTAATGGGCAAATGGTTTGATGAAGAAAATCTCTTGCGGGCGGCGGATGCATATGAAAAAAATTAAATTGGAGTATAATAAAATTTATGGATGGAGTTATTAATTACATAATCATTGGCTGGCTGAAATTCTATAGTTCATCTTTCTTTCTTTTCCTGAAAATTGTAATTCTGATTTATATCTGCGTTTTGGTGGCGGACATTGTTATGCTACTTTTTTTGCGCGGTTTGCGAGCCAACTGGCGTCTTTCCATGACGGGCGCGGATATGCCTCTTATTTCTCAAAAAAAGATGTCCAAAAAATGGGAAAAAATAATGATACGCTTGGAAGGCGACAATGTTGGCCAGTATAAATTGGCCATTTTGGAGGCAGATAAAATTGTGGATGAAATTTTGGAAGGAATGAAACTCAAGGGAGCAAATATGGCCGAACGTTTGGAAAAAGCCAATCCTGCCCAAATAATTAATATCGAGGCTCTGCAAAAATCGCATAAAATCAGAAATCATATAATTGCCGAGCCGGATTTTGTAATGACAAAAGAAGAGACTAAGGAAACCATCAAACCATTCCAGGAATTTTTGGAACATCTGGAATATTTATAATTTGAATCGACAAAATTTTAAAATAAAAAAACACCCAATAGGTGTTTTTTTATTTTGGCGGACCGGACGAGACTCGAACTCGCGACCTTCCGCGTGACAGGCGGACGCTCTAACCAACTGAGCTACCGGTCCAAATTGTAGCAGGGGTGAGACTCGGACTCACGACCCCAGCCTTATGAAGGCTGTGCTCTAACCAGCTGAGCTACCCTGCCATTATATGGCTAAAATAAATATACATCAATAATTTCAAACTATCAATCCCGCACTAATTTTGTACTGGCTTTCAGCCAATTTAGCACGAAGTGCTAGTACAAAGTTAGTGCGGGATCAATATAAAATCCCGCCAAGCGGGATTGTATACATTTTTATGGGCGCTTGCTCTTCTTTAATTCTAGTTGCTAGTTGCGGGAGAGGGATTTGAACCCCCGACCTCGTGGTTATGAGCCACGCGAGCTGCCAGACTGCTCCACCCCGCTATGTTATAAATTTTACTTTTAATAATTCCAATAATAAAGACTAATGCGTATCCTACATTGCTTTACGACTTTTGTCAACTGAATAAAAAATAATGTAAAGAGGAAATAATTTTTTTATCAAAAATTAAGGCATTTTTAAGAAAAATATTTTGTGGGAAAAATCATACAAAATTTTACCTTGAATAAGCCATTTTTTTATGCAGTAATTTTCTTGCAAATAAAGCTAAAATAACATATAATAAAGTAGGGAAATTGTAGAGTTAAATTAATAATAGTTTCGACAAAAAACGGTACTATTTTTTTTAATTTTACAAAAATTTCCGTAATGCGATAAGACAAAAACAAAAAAACTATGACTCTGAAGTCGTACCTTGTGGGAATAAAAATAAGCACCTTGGCGGCTTTGGCCGGTTGGGGATTGGTTATTTATTATATCGATCCGGAAAAAACAGGAATAATCGGGGCAAGTGTTTTTTATTTGAGTGCTTTCCTGTCATTTTCCGGAATAGCCATTCTGTTTCTCACTTGGACAAGAAAAATATATTCCGGAAGCAATTTTGCTTTTTCTCATGTCGGTATGAGTTTTCGCCAAGGAATATTACTTGCTCTTTTGGTAGTAGTTCTCATGATTTTGCAAAGTTTCAAGATGTTGGTTTGGTGGGATGGGCTTTTGGTCACAGCGGGAATTTTTTTGGTAGAACTGTATTTTTTATCACGATAAATATTAATTTTTTAATTTTATAATTCTGTAATTTTTAAATAATTTTTAAAACCAAAATTTTTAAACAAAGTTTAGAAATTAAAAATTAGAATTTATTTAATAATTACAAAATTAAAAATTTTATTTATGGCAGACAGCAAAAAAACCGAAAAAAAACAAGGAGAATATTCCGCGAAATCCATTCAAGTTTTGGAAGGCTTGGAGCCGGTGAGAAAGCGTCCGGGAATGTATATCGGAGGCACATCACTGGAAGGTCTTCATCATTTGATTTGGGAAGTGGTGAATAATTCCATTGATGAAGCGATGGCGGGGAGGTGCGATCGGGTGACGGTTAGACTATTGCCGGATAATGTAGTATCCGTCGAAGATAACGGAGCTGGAATTCCGGTAGAAATTCACCCGCAAACCAAAAAATCCACATTGGAAACAGTGTTGACCATTCTTCATGCCGGCGGAAAATTTGGCGGAGAAGGATATAAAGTTTCCGGAGGATTGCACGGAGTGGGAGTTTCGGTGGTGAACGCTCTTTCGATTTGGACAAAAGCGGAAGTTCAGCGTGACGGAAAAGTTTGGATGCAGGAATACAAACGCGGAAAACCATTAAAACCGGTAAAAGCCATTGGAAAAGCCAAGGAAACCGGTACTAAAATATCTTTTCAAGCGGATCCGGAAATTTTTCCGGAAATAAAATACAGCTGGTCAAAAATTTTGGACTATGTCCGCCAGCAAGCTTATCTGACCAAAGGAGTGAAAATTACCATTCAAGATGAAAGGGAGGTCTTGAAAGAAGAAGATAAATACAAAACAATAAAATACAGTTTTTATTTTGACGGAGGAATTGTTTCTTTCGTGCGATTTTTGAATCGAGGAAAAGTCGTGAAAAATGAAATGCCTGTGTATATCGAAAAAACGCAAGACGATGTTTATGTGGAAATTTCTTTGCAATATACCGAAGGATTTAAGGAACATTTATTTTCTTTCGCCAATAATATTTATACGGTGGAAGGCGGAATGCATGTCACCGGATTCAAAGCTTCGCTCACCAGAACTCTTAATGATTATGCAAATAAAAACGGAATTTTGAAAGAGAAAGATGACAATTTTACGGCTGAAGATTTGCAGGAAGGTTTGACAGCGGTTATCAGTGTGAAATTGAAAAACCCGCAATTTGAAGGCCAGACCAAAGCGAAATTGGGAAATGGAGAAGTGCGAGGAATTGTTTCCGCGATAACTTCAGAAGGTTTGGCGGAATTTTTGGAAAAACATCCGAATAATGCCAGAGCCATTATTGAAAAATGCCTTTTGACGGCGAAAGCCAGACTGGCGGCCAGGGCGGCCAAGGACGCGGTGCTCAGAAAAGGCGCTTTTGAAGGCATGACGCTTCCGGGAAAATTGGCGGATTGCACAACTCGCGACGCGGAAAAATCGGAATTGTATATTGTTGAGGGAGATTCCGCCGGAGGCTCGGCCAAACAGGGAAGAGACAGAATGTTTCAGGCTATCTTGCCGCTTCGGGGAAAATTGGTGAATGTGGAAAAAACCAGTTTGGATAAAGTGGTGAAATCGGACACTTTGAAACCGATTATCATCGCGCTGGGAACCGGCATCGGAGAAACTTTTGACGCTTCCAGATTGCGCTACGGAAAAATTATTATTATGGCCGATGCCGATGTGGATGGATCGCATATTCGTGTTTTGCTTTTGACTTTTTTCTATCGTTATTTTGAAGAGTTGGTGAAAAAAGGTCACATCTATATTGCCCAACCGCCGCTTTATCAAATCAAAAAAGGAAAGGATATCCGCTACGCATATACGGAAGAAGAAAAAGATAAAATTGTGAAAGTGATGGCGGAACAAATTAAAGATAAAAAAGCTGTAAAAGAATCCGCCAATAAAAAAGAACCGTTGGAAATTTTGGAAACCGATATTCTTGAAGAAGATGAAGGCGGAGAAAAGATAGCCGGACTAAATTTGCAACGATACAAAGGTTTGGGAGAAATGAATCCGACGCAGCTTTGGGAAACGACGATGGATCCGGCTACCCGTTTGATGATGCAAGTGAAAATTGAAGACGCGGAAAAAGCGGACAGGATTTTCGATATTTTGATGGGAACGGATGTGGAACCGAGAAGGAAGTTTATCCAGACACACGCGAAAAATGTCAAAAACCTCGATATATAAACTTATCCACAGGGTTGCCTTATTTCAAGCTATACGAAATTACGAAATTATGTTAAAATTTGAAGTAAGCAAGTGCTCCTTGCATTTTTGGAGTATATAAGAGGAAATATTAAGAAAAAAATCCTCAAATGAATGGACAAAACAGAGTAATACCAAGCGAGTATTACCAAAACAAAAATAAAAGAATGGAATATATGAGTAATCATCGCAAGATAGTTTATTACTACTTGGCGATAGTTTCTGCTCTTCTGATTTTTTTGAAATTGTTGGCTTCGGATTTTTTCAAAGAAGCGGTTAATTTCGCCATTACTTTTTTGCCATTCGGAATAATTTTTTTCCTGTCTTTGTATAGTTTTTATTTATATCAAAAGCATCCGGAAAGAAAAGATCAAATTACTAAACATACCTTGGTCACTATTTTGCAGATGCTTTTTGTCACTTTAATTTTCTATGTTCTTTATTCTCCTTCGTCTTTCGCGCCGGTTTTGGAATCATTTGTGAATTTTCAGCGGCGTATTAAAATTGATACTTATTTTTTCATTCTGGCGTGCGTCTCTGTTTTGATGATAGCTTTTTCAACAATATTTTTCTTTTATCGTCTCTATCAAAAATCAGCGGGAAAATATTTCGGATCGATAAACTTGCTTCTCAAGCATTCTCTTGAGACTGTCTTTGTTATTTTATTCGTTCTGATGGGAACATCCGTTTTGGCATATCCCAATGCATATAATCCAATCACTGATTTTGTCAGTGATGCAATTTATACCGTAAGTTTTGGGCGTGTTGATTTGGGAAATCCGGATCTGACGAATAGCCGGAGAATTACCAGCCTGAAAAGACTCACTGATTCACTCAGTCAAACCTATGCCAATCTTGCCAATAGTGTTTCGGGCACAAGCAAAGATTTGGCGACTACTATAGCTGAAACCAAAGAAAAACTCGATTCATCAATCATACGTACCAACAAAGATTTGAAAAATACTTTGACGAACGATATCACAGACAGATTGGATACGGGCGGGGGAACAGTGGATGGAAAACTAGTGGTGGAAAAAACTTTGACGGTGAACAGTATATCAAATCTTCAAGATATTATTCCTCAAGCCGATGACACTTATGATTTGGGTTCAGTTTCCAAAGGCTGGGATAATGTTTATGTCCACAGGTTAATTGGATCCTCAATTATTACTGTCGGAGACGGAAGCACTTCGCACAGTTTAACTTCTACAGACGCGCTTTTAGTTTCGGGAAATTTGGAAGCCAACAGTTTGGTTTATCTGGATGCCGGAGCGGATTTGGGAAGTCAAAATATTATTAATTTGGCCGATCCGGTCAATGCTCAAGACGCGGCGACGAAAGCGTATGTGGATAGCCAAGTAGTGGCAGTTTCATATATTCAAAGAAACGTTGGCACGGAAACTCTTTATCCATTGAATACCGGAGATAAACTGGATATGTTAGGCAGTACGATTCTCAACATCGGCAATGCAGGAACTGATTTTATTGCTGATACAGGAGGATTGACTTTGGCGGGAACTTTAACTGTCGGAAGCCTCAATGGAATTTTGAAAGGAACAGCCGGAATTGTGAGCGCGGCTACTGGCGGATCTGACTATGAATATCCTTTGACATTTTCTAATTCTTTATCACGCTCAACGAATACGGTTACCTTGGTTAATGATTCCGCAACTCCAGGAGTTTCAAAATATTATGGAACAGATTCAGGGGGCACGAAAGGATATTTCGATTTTACTGCGGGAGTGACCGCTCATTCGGCTCTTACTAATTTGACTTATGCAACAGCAGGACATAGTGGATTTGAGCCGACAGTTACAAAAGGAAATTTAACCGCCGGATCAACAAAAATTTCAATCGGTGGAACAGGAACGAATGCCTTGATTGGTGCTGGAGCCACCGTTGATGTGGCAGAAGCCAATTTAACTCACAACAATCTTGGAAGTTTGCAAGGAGGAACGACGAATCAATATTATCACCTAACTTCCGCGCAATCTTCTGCTTTGCATTCAGAGGCTTCGATTTCAGACAGTTCATCCATAAATTTTACTTTGTCCGGACAAGAAATTAGCGGTTCTGTTTTGCCTGCGGGAGTGGATCATAATTCTTTAGCTAATTTAACTACTGGTGATTACCACACCCAATACGCGCTTCTGGCCGGACGAAGCGGAGGGCAAATTCTTTATGGCGGAACATTAACTGGCAACACGCTAACAGTTCAGGGCAATAGCGTCGATACTGGAACTGCTATGACGATTGCTTCAAATGGCTATTTGGCCATTGGTAGCGCTTCGATTGCTACCGGAAATACTGTTACTATTCAAGATTCAAATGGCAGTTGCACATTAGATCCTGGCTCCGGAGCATCGTGGGCGTGTACTTCAGATAAAACTTTAAAAAAAGATATTGCTCCACTTGGCGGAAGCTTAAGTTCAATACTTAAGTTAAAACCATCAACATTCAAAATGATAGTTGATAATTCGAACGGAGTAGGATTTATTGCGCAAGAAGTGGCGGAAGCGTTGCCGGATGCGGTATCAATGATGCCCAACGGAACACTTGGTGTAGCGGAAGGAAAATTTATTCCATATTTAGTTGGCAGTATTCAAGATCAACAAACACAAATTGCCGGAAAAGAATCAGCGATAATTGTTGGAACAGCTGGGCAATATTGGACAGGGGAAAAAACTTGGGCGACGCTGGACAAAAATGCAATAGGATTGGGAAATGTTGAAAACACAAAACTTTCCACTTGGGCTGGAACATCAAACATTACTACTTTGGGAACCATCACATCGGGAACTTGGAATGGAGCAAACATAGCGGTGGCGAATGGCGGAACGGGCGCTTCCACTGCGGACGGCGCCAGACTGAACTTGGGAGCGGCTACATCGGGAGTCAACAGTGATATAATATCACTAACAGCCACAACTTCTGTTGCCAGCAGTGGATCCTTAGCACTTTCAGCAGGAGGAACTAATCAAAATATTGCTCTCACTCCAAGCGGAATGGGAAATGTAGTAATTCAAGCAGGTCTTTCTGATCAATCAACAGCCATTCCATCAACATTAATTCAATTTAATGATGGCAGTGGAATAGCCGTCGGTTCCATAACTTTTGCTTCCAATGCGACATCATATAATACTTTTTCCGATGTTCGCCTGAAAGAAAATATCACTGGCACGGATTTGACGGTAGCGGATTTGATGAAAATCAACATTCGAGATTTTACTTGGAAATCCGATCCCGAACATCAAATTACTCACGGAGTAATTGCTCAAGAACTGGCTACTGTTTATCCGGCAGCTGTCACAATTCCCAATGGAAAAGATAAATTTTGGATGGTGGATTATTCCAAGCTTACTCCTTTGATTGTCAAATCAATTCAAGATCAGCAAGCCATTCTCGAAACGCACAACACGCAACTCGAAACTCAAAAAACTGAAATTTCTCAACTCAATTTAAAAACCGATGAAAATATTACCACTCTTGCGGGACTGAAAGCATCAGTGGACAGCCAATTTTTGATAATTTCCGGAACACTTAATAATCAGAATGAAACAAACGATGATCAAGATGACGAAATATCGGATTTGAAATCTCAAATTGCAGATTCTAATTTGCAAATTGCAGGCATTGAGTCAACAGTTAACAGTCAACAGTTATTAGTTGATAATTTAAACGCACTTGCCACAACTATTCAATCCCAAATAGACGAACTGAAAAAACTCACCAATCAAGATCTCAATCTGGCTCAATTGGAACTCAATACCGCCAACATCGAATCCAATACTCAAGATATCGCCTTAATAAAGCAAATATTGGGTATTACCGATGCCGATACCGAAGGAAATGTTTCTATTCTTGGAATTCTCAGTGCCGAAAAAGTGGTGGTGGATGGAATTGAAACCGGAGCAATCACGATTGTTGTTAATGATAAAGATAAAAAAACAATAGGGGATGCCACAATCACAGTTGCTGGCACTGTTGATTCAGACGAAAATATTAGTGACGGGAAAAACATAATAATAAAAACAACGGCTGTTACTGATAATTCAAAAATTTATCTTACTCCATTGAAATCAACCAACAATCAAGTGATGTATGTCGGAAAAATAAAATCCAAAGAAAGTTTTGAAGTGAAAGTGGATGATGTGGTGAAAGAAGACATTAGATTTAATTGGTGGATAGTGGAAGAGAAATAAATTGAGTAAAAATTCAAATGTCACTCAAAACTAAAAATGAAAAGAAAAAACTTATTAATCTTCATAATTATTTTCATCGCTGTTTTCAGCTTGGCCAAAACTGCCAGCGCTGCGACCGCTACTTGGGATGGAGGGGGAACCAGTTTTCTATGGTCAGAAGCCGCTAACTGGGCAAATGACACAATACCTGAAACAGGCAGCGATGTTACATTTAACGTCACTTCTACCAAGGATTCGCTCGTAGATGCCGCATTTATCAATAATATTCAATCCTTAACTTTAACGAGTGCTTATACAGGCACAATAAGCCTTGCGGCAAACTTAAGTTTCACAGGCGGTACCCCATCATTTAGCCAGGCAGGCGGGACATTTATGGAAACCTATGATACGGCTGGATCAAATCCCTTCAATTTAACTGGATTAACCAGTGGGCAAATCACGGCAACCGGCGGCACTTTTTATGGCCCTAATAAGCCTGCTGGCGCAAGCGGCAGCACTACCCCTGCGACAAGGATCGCTACAGTAGCTGGACTTCAAGGGGTAAAAAATAGTTTAGCGCTAAAATATGTTCAGACAGCGAATTTAACCAGTGTGGGCGCTTTTGTAAGTTATATTATAGGTACTGCCAGTATCCCATTTACTGGATCATATAATGGTTATGGTTATTCTATAGACGGTCTCACGATAAGCGCGACTGCCGTTGATGCCGGTTTATTTGGCAATGTGGGAACTGGGGCGATAATACGGAATGTAGGCTTAACAAATGTCGTTATAAGTTCTACGGCTGCTAAGGTGGGCGCTCTAGTGGGCTATAATGTTGCTGGCACTATAACCAACTGCTATTCTACTGGGACAGTTAGCGGAAGCGCTAATGCTGTTGGTGGTCTAGTTGGCAGAATGGATAATATAAGCATAAGCAATTCCTATTCCACAGCAACTGTGACTGAAACAGGAACGGGAGCAAATGTTGGCGGATTAGTTGGCAATTTCAATTCTGGCACTATCACTAATTCCTATGCTACAGGAGCTGTAACGAGTTCGGGAGGTGTTGTAGGCGGTTTTGTGGGCACAAATGTTAGTGGCACGATAAGTAATTCTTATGCCACAGGAAATGTGAGTGTTACTGCTACTGCTGTTAATACGGTAGGAGGTTTTGCAGGTTCAAACGGCGGGACAATCAGCAATTCCTATGCTACAGGCAGTGTTACTGTAACTACTACCGGTGACAATTTTAGCACTGGTGGTTTTGCAGGACAAAGTTCCGGCACTATAAGTAGTTCCTATTCTACTGGCAATGTTTCTGCGAAAAGAGATATGGGTGGTTTTATTGGTTGGCAAAGCGGTGGCAGTATAACCAGTTCCTATACAACAGGCAATGTTACCGGAAATGGAATTGAGGTTGGAGGTTTTGTGGGTAATAATGCCGCCACAATAAGCAACTCTTATGCTACAGGAACGGTAACTCAAAGTAGCGCAAGTGGCTATTCTGTCGGTGGTTTTGTGGGTTATAATTATAATGGTGTCACCATAATAAGCAATTCCTATGCCACAGGAAATGTGAGTAGCGCTTCACATGGTGTAGGCGGTTTTGTGGGTTGGACGGCTGCAGGGACAATCACTAATTCTTATTCCAAGGGCAATGTTACTGGTATTGGTGGTGTTGCTGGTTTTGTGGGCGAATTTGGTTATGATGGCTTGTGGCCTACTATAAGCTATTCTTATTCTACGGGAATACCATCAGGCGGAGATTATTGCAATGGTGGATTTATGGGTATTTATGTTACTGGAACCAATACGGCTAATTTTTGGGATACAACTACTTCAACTAAAAGCACTGGCACAGATTGTGGGAGTTCAACTGGCATTACCGGAAAAACCACTTCTCAAATGATGACACAATCCACATTTCAACCTGGAAGCAACAACTGGGATTTTTCCACTCCTGTCTGGAGAATAGTTCCCAACATAACATATCCCTATTTATCCGGACAAAGTTCCAATCCAATCATCATTTTTGGAAAAAATATTATTTTTGGATTTAATATGATTTTTAAATTATAGTTTGTGGTTTGTTGAGTTTTAAACAAATGTTTCTATCCGATGTAGGCCAAATTAGAAAGGTGATTAGTCGCGAAACGCAAATTTTCATCTTTGCGGTCTTTGGCATCTTTGTGATTCTTCTCTATCTCAGCCAGTTCAATTATCTTTCAAATTTAATCATCGGTTCCATTTCCATCCTGCCCTTCATTATCGCTTTTTCCTACATCGCTTTCTTCTATATCAAAAACAAACACGAACCTCAGATCTTCCATCAATTGGAAAAATATTATTTGGTGAGTTTACTAGAAGTCCTTTTTTCTATACTCATTCTTTTTATTCTTTTCTTCCCCTCAGCATGGAGACCTATTCTCAATTTTATTTTTTCTTTCCATAATCTAGTTTCTCTCGAGAGCTTTTTTCTTTTCGCTTCATACGCCGGCACAATCATTGTTGCTTCCGCCATCATTTTCTTTTTCATCCGTCTCTACCAAAGATCTCGAGGAACATATTTTTTCTCTTCCTATCATCTTTTCAAAAACATTCTCTACACCACTTTCTTCATTATGTTTTTTCTTCTGGTTTTCTCTGTCGTTGCTTATCCTCAAGCCTACACCCCCGTGACTGATGCTCTTGCCGACATTATTTATGAAGCGTCTTTTCATCAAATCGCTTTGCCAACATCTTCCGGAAATAATTTGCTGACTCAAAAAAAATCTATTCTGAAAATTACCGCTGACGCTCTTTCTCAAACCAAAAACAATCTGACTCAAGAAATATCTCAAACCAACAATGATTTATCAAAAAGCATCACCGAAGTCAAAACCAATCTCTCCAAATCCATCAAAAAAAATACCAACACACTGGAGTCTGACATTGATGAAGCTTTTTCCGCCGACGGAGGCACTATTGCCGGAGCCATAAAAGTAGAAGGGGAAACTCAAACGGAAGATGTTATCCCTCAAACTAGTGTCACCTATGATCTGGGATCTTCATCCAAAGCTTGGAACAACGCCTATATCCATAGACTTTATGGTGCTTCGCCTATCACCGTGGGTTCCGGAAATTCTTCCCATTCTCTAACTGATAATAACGACTTTATCGTTTCCGGAAAATTAGAAGTTGATGGAACAACATTCTTGGATGGCACTCTGAATTTAGCGGGAGATCTTGCGCTTGGATCAAACACGATTATTACTGACAATGCAACGGTAATTTCCAATCTTAATGCGGATAAATGGGATGGTTATGATTTTGCCACATATCTCAATCAAGCCGTCTTAACTTCTTCCAGCCCGAGTTTTGTCGGACTCACTCTCAACGGCACTCTCGCGCTTGGAGCAAATACGATTACTACTACAAATACAAATCTCGTCAGCAATTTGAATGCTGAAAGACTGGATAGTCATGAAAGTTCATATTATCTTAATATGGATAATGCCAGTTCTGGAACATTGGCGCTTGGAAGAGGCGGGACAGGATCCGGAACAGCATCGGGAGCGAGATCTAATTTGGGAGTGGCTGCATTGGGAGCCAACAGTGATATAACATCACTAACAGCTGTAACTTCTGTTACCAGCAGTGGAGCTTTAGCGCTTGTGGCTGGAGGAAGCAATCAAAACATAACGCTCACTCCATCCGGAACAGGAAATGTGATACTTAATGGCAATGTTTCCAATCTGGCCAGCGCGTCTTTCAATCCGGTTCACAAAGGAAGCGCTGGAACGGGTTCCGAGCCGTTTTTGGTTATGGTTTCCGGAAAGTATGCTTATGTGGTTAACACTTTATCCAGCACATTGCAAATTTTTGATGTCTCTGTTCCAACTCTTCCAGTGAGTGTTTCCAGCGTCAGCACGATAATTTCCGGAGACGCCGGAAAAAATCCTCAAGCAGTTTATGTTGCCGGACGATATGCTTATGTCGGAAGTTCCGGAACTCTTGGGGGTGATTTTTATGGAGCTTTGAATATTTTTGATGTGTCCAATCCGACTGCTCCTGTCTCTGTTGGAAGCTATACACCGGGACCTGGCAACCCGTTCAGTTCAATCAATAATGTTTATGTTTCCGGGCGTTATGCCTATCTTACGGATTTTTATGGCTGGCTGATTGTGGTGGATATTTCCAATCCGGCTTCTCCGACGCAAGTTGGATCGGTAGCGACTCGCGCGAGCGCGTATGCTACCTATTTGTATGTTGCCGGAAGCTATGCGTATGTTCTGGCTCATGACATTGCTTCGCCTTTTGCAGGATACTTGCAAATATTCGATATTTCCGATCCGACCGCGCCAGTAGCGAAGAGTTCCGCTGTCAGCAGCGGGGGAAACAGTCCTTTTGCTGTTTATGTTTCAGGAGATTATGCCTATGTCACCAATATCAGCAACAATACCCTAAAGGTATTTAGCGTAAAAAATCCGGCCTTACCTTCTATTGTAGGAAGTATAACCACGGGAATAAATGTGCCTATGAATGTTCAGGTTTCCGGACGATATGCTTATGTTGCAAATTATGGCATCAGTTCCGGAACCGGATCAATACAAGTTATTGATGTTTCTGACCCAACTGCGCCAGCAAGTGCAGGAAGCTTAGCCACGCCTTGGCCACAATTCATCTATGTTGCTGGAAAATATGCCTATACAGTGGATTATGTAAATAATACTTTGGATGTGTTTGATATCGCCGGAATGGAAACGACCGCTCTGTTGGCGCATTCTTTAGAAGCCGGCTCTCTCCAAATAACGGCTAATGCTTTAATTAACAATGACCTGCAGGTAACTGGAGGACTGAATGTTGGAACTGGCGGGATATTCAGCGCCGGTGGCATTGGAACCAATAATGGATTATATGTCGGCGGCAAGGTTGGAATTGGAACAACCGCACCTGCAACAAAATTAAATGTCGTCACCACTGCCGGATATTCTTTATACACGGATCTTATTGGAAACGCAACTACTTATGCCGGAGCGATGTTCATTGATCAGACGCTTACTGACCAGATCAATACCGGTGCATGGAGAGGATCTATTGTTCAGTCAAAATTTGTTTTTTCGCAGGATCCCGGGACAAAAGTAGTCCAAAGTTTTTTCATTCATGCCGCAACAGATACGGGAAATGTCACCACCCCAAATTTAACAGTTATGGCAAACCAGGCTGTCGCTGTTCATAGGGGAGCCTATACGGTTTCAACTGTGCGAGGCACAAATTCGATCGCGCAGAATAGATCAACCGGAACAGCCACCAACGCTGAAGCACTGAATATATCAGTGACCAACAATTCAACTGGAACTATTGGAACCGCATATGGATTGAAAGTGGCGGATTTTACTAATACCGCTGGCGGAACCATAGGCACCACCTACGGAGTTTATGTCGGGGATATTACTCCTGCTGCCGGAACATTGACTAATACTCCATTTTCCTTTTACGCATCTGATGCGGCAACTTATAATTATTTCGCCGGAAATGTGGGAATTGGAGATACTGCCCCACAAGCAGCCCTTAAAGTTGTTGGGGCACTCTGCGTAAAAAATGCGACTGGCAATTGTTCTGCAAATGTTTCTGGAACTATTTATGCTACCAATACAACAGTTCAGGGCGCTGACTATGCGGAATATTTTTACACCAACAATACAGATCTCGTTTCCGGCGAAGCAGTTTGCGTTGATACGCAAAAAGATAACGCAGTGAAACGTTGTGAAAATAATGGCGACAATAATATAATGGGCATTGTTTCTTCCAATCCTTCTGTAGTTGGAAATGACTCTAGTGAAAGAGAAAAAGATCCTCACTACAAAATCATCGGTATGATGGGACAGGTGTCCGGAAAAGTCACCAACGAAAATGAAGCTATCCAAATCGGAGATAGTCTAACTTCCGCATCCAAACCCGGATATATGAGAAAAGCTGATGCCGGAGAATCCACCGTCGGAGTGGCTCTTCAAAACTTTGATAAAAACGATGGCGCAATCCAAATCTTAATTTCAAGA
>Ga0172379_10001438_pt1 | contig 47218 bp, 50 predicted proteins | sample GrowelOW334metaG_FD_119756 | JGI IMG/M metagenome (GOLD analysis project Ga0172379, IMG submission 119756) | Groundwater microbial communities from an aquifer near a municipal landfill in Southern Ontario, Canada - Groundwater well OW334 metaG | ecosystem: Environmental > Aquatic > Deep...
GCCCCTGCGCTTGTAAAAAGTTGACGCGAAATTATCGCCTCCGAAGGCCCCTCCGAGGGTGGCTCCGCGCTGCTGCAGCACGATGCCGACGATGAGGAGTATTGAGAGGATGATTTCCGCGTATGGCAGTGCCGATACGAGTGCCTCCATCTGTATTTTGAGGATACCACGACGGGGGAATGGAGCGCAAGCGTGCGTAGTTGCGTGTGGAGATAGGTTTCTCTATACTCCCCACACAAGGGCACGGTGCGATTATTCATTATATATAGGAAGATATGGCAAAGAAGCTTTCACTCAAGCCGCTTGGCGACCGCGTTGTGGTCAAACCTTTTGAAAGGGAGGGTGAGAAAAAACTCGCCTCCGGCATCATCATTCCTGAGACGGTAGATAAGGAAAAACTCCTCAAGGGCGAGGTTGTCTCGGTCGGTCCCGGCCGCCGCAATGACGATGGGAAGCATATCCCCGTCGAAGTGAAGCCGGGCGATACGGTCTTTTTCAAGAAACCCTGGGATGAGCCGGTCAAATTCGAGGGCGTCGAATACTTTGTGCTTTCTGAATCCGACATTATTCTCATTGAAAATTAATTATGGCGAAACAAATTCTTTTTTCTGAGGACGCGCGCAAGGCGATTGCGAAAGGCATCGCACAGGCTGCGCATGCGGTAAAAGTGACCCTGGGCCCTCGTGGGCGCAATGTGGTCATCGAGAAGTCCTATGGCGGTCCGCGCATCACGAACGACGGTGTTTCCATTGCGAAAGAGATCTCGCTCAAGGACCGGTTCGAGAATATGGGCGCTGAGATAGTGAAGGAGGTCGCGAATAAGACCAATGACACCGCCGGCGACGGCACCACGACTTCGGTTGTGCTGCTTGAAGCGCTTGTGCAAGAGGGACTGTCGCATGTAATGAAGGGCGCAAACGCGATGATGATCCGAAGCGGCATGGAGAAAGCGAAGGCCGCCGCGCTCGCAGAATTGAAGAAGATGGCGAAGCCGGTTTCCGGGAAAGCCGAGGTGAAGCAGGTGGCCTCCATTTCAGCGGAATCCGAAGTGCTCGGTTCTATCATCGCCGAAGCGGTTGAGAAAGTAGGCAGCAGCGGAGTGGTAACGGTTGAGGAAAGCCAGGGGATGGAGCTTTCCTACGACATCGTCGAGGGACTCCAGATCGACAAGGGCTATGTATCGGCCTACATGGTCACAAACGCGGAACGCATGGAAGCCGAGATGAAGGATGCGCTCGTGCTGCTCACGGATAAGAAGATTGGTAGCGTGCAGGAAATACTCCCGCTGCTCGAGAAAGTTGTGCAGTCGGGGAAGAAAGAGCTCGTTATCATTGCGGAAGATGTCGAGGGCGATGCGCTCTCGACCTTTATTGTGAACAAACTGCGCGGCACTTTCTCGGTGCTCGCGGTGAAAGCGCCGGGGTATGGCGACCGTAAGAAGGATATGCTCGCGGATATCGCGACAGTCGTCGGCGGCCAAGTCATTTCAAATGAAGTCGGCATGACCTTCGAGAATGCGACGCTTTCGATGCTTGGCAAGGCGGCGCGCGTGGTCGCGACCAAGGATTCGACAACCATCGTCGGCGGCAAGGGCAAGAAGGCGGACATCAACGCGCGCGTCTCGCAGCTCAAAACGCAGATGGAGAACTCCGACTCGAAGTTCGATAAGGAGAAGTTCGAGGAACGCATCGCAAAACTATCAGGCGGCGTCGCCGTTATTTCAGTTGGCGCGGCAACCGAGACCGAGATGAAATACCTCAAGGACAAAATTGACGACGCGGTCAAGGCGACGAAGGCCTCCATCGAGGAGGGTGTTGTTGCGGGCGGCGGCACCGCACTCGCGAAGGTTTCGAAGAAGCTCGCAGCGCACGAGGGCAAAATGAGTGCAGACGAAAAAACAGGCTTTGCTATCGTTGTGCAGGCGCTTGAGACGCCACTCGCGCAGATCGCTATCAATGCCGGCAAGGATGATGCCGCGGTCATTGTATCGAAGGTGCAGTCGGGCAAGGCGAATGCCGGCTACAACGCCCTCACGGATGAAATTGTCGAAGATATGCTTGCGGCGGGCATCATTGATCCGGTGAAAATGCCGCGTATGGCGCTCGAGAATGCCGTTTCCGCCGCAGCAATGCTTCTCACTACTGAAGCGGCGATTGCGGACATTCCTGAACCGAAGGAAAAGCCGCAGGGCGGTATGGAGGGAATGGGGTACTAAATAAAAAAACCGCGGCGCCCCGGGCGCCGCGGTTTTTTCATTCTGGTTCCGGTTGTTCGTTATAGCTCACGACCTCCCACCCGCGCGTTTTCGAGAACAGTTTCCACGGATGGAATTCGCAGATAGTGATGCCCGCGTTGTCTGAAACATTGAAGAAAGAAAGCTTCACGAAGTCTGCGGCGTGGAGCCGCTCTCGGTAGAGAAGGTACGCGACCAGCATTTTCAGGAAGACATGGTGCGTGACGACGACCGTCGTACGCGTGCCTTGGCGTGCAAGCAGATTGAGGCATTTCCGTCCGCGTTTTTTCAAATCGGAGAAATTCTCTTCGTCGGAGAAGCGGTAGGTATCGTCGTGGTAAGCGAGGTCCATCGCATCGACGATGCGCACCACTTCCGGATCGTCGCGGTGTTTCCCGACTATCTCGCTCGGATTCTTCCGTTCGGCGAAAAGCGGCGAATAAATAATGGGGACCGGCACCTGCCTGCTGATGATACTGGCGGTTTCCTTAGCGCGCGGATAGGTGCTTGAAATGATGCGATCAATGGGGAAATTTTTAAGATACTGTCCGACTTTTTCTGCCTGCCGCCTGCCGTTAGGGGAGAGACCGCCCTCGGAGCCTTGTCGAATATGTTCTGCGTTAAGCATCGTCTCGCCATGGCGGACGAGGTAGAAACGCCGCGGACGCATAAAGAGAAATATGAACACGAGTACGATGGGTACCAGAAGCGGAGAAAATATTGAGAAGAGGAAAGCGGGAGTAAGCGTCATCTTGGCTTTCAGTATACCCGAGTGGTACACTCGTGTTGTATATGAAATTACCCTTCAATTTTGAATTTCCCGCGTCACCCTGGTGGCGTTACGGGCTTTCAGCGGCGGCCATCCTTATTATTGGTGGGTATTTTTTCTTCGGGCGCGGCGGAGGTGCCGGCGTAACATTTACCATTACCCCGGGCGATTTTAGAGAACAAGTGAGCGTATCCGGCACGGTTACTGCCGCTCAAAATGTCGCACTCGGTTTTGCCGCGAGCGGGCGCATCGTCGGCACCTACGCGAAGGTGGGGCAGCGCGTGGGGGCTGGGACCGTCCTCGCGGAGACCGATAACGGCGACCTTGCCGCGACGCTCGAACAGAAAAAGGCGGCGCTCGCATCGCTTCTGGCGGGCGCGCGATCCGAAGAGGTGGCGGTTGCTCAGACGACCTTGGTGAATGCGATACAGAGTGCTTACACCGCCGCCGATGACGCCGTGCATAACCGGACGGATTCTTTCTTCTCCAACCCTCGCGTTGATCCAAAATTCATTCCCAGTGTCACGAGTTCCGCTCTCCGGGAAGTCGTTGAACGCGATCGCGTCGCTACGGAACCCGCGCTTCTGGGTTTGGCGTCGCTTGTGGCGCAGCTCACGAGTGACAATGCCGCCATCTCGGCGCCGCAGGTTCAGAAGTACCTCGTGCAGGTCATGGTGCTTCTTGCCGACGCCAATACCGCACTGAATCAGAGCGTCTCAGATCAGACGACCTCTGCCGCGACACTTGCGTCCTACGCAACGACGCTCGCGACCGCCCGCACGAATGTAAGTACGGCCGTAACAGCACTTTCCTCGGCACAAGCGGCGCTTACTCTGAAGCAGTCGGGCCCGACCGTCGAAGACATTGCGGCCGCACAGGCTGCGGTGGATAATGCGCGCGCAGTACTTGCAAAGACGCGCGTCGTGGCGCCATTCGCCGGCATCGTAACGCGCATGGACGCAAAAGTTGGCGAAATCGTCTCACCAACCGATTCACAGATTTCTATGCAGAGCGACGGCATTTTCCAGATCGAGACCTATGTTCCCGAAGTGACCATTGCCGGCGTTGCTCCCGGGAATCCCGCGACGACAACGCTCGATGCCTATGGCTCATCAGTAACTTTTGCGTCGGTTGTCATCAGTGTTGACCCGGCGGAAACGGTGAAGGACGGTGTGCCGACCTATAAGACGATGCTCGCGTTTCGTAAGGCGGATTCGCGCATCAGAAGCGGTATGACCGCGAATGTCGTGATGGAGACCGGCATGCTGCGCGACGCCATCGTCATTCCGTCAGGAGCCATTGGCACGAAAGACGGCGTACGATATGTCTCTGTCGTTGAAGATGGCGCAGTCATTATGCGTGCGGTTACCACCGGGCCTTCTCCCGCGCTCGGGCAGGCGCAGATACTCTCGGGTCTTGCAAAAGGCGATGTCATTTTGCTTTCGCCCGAACCATAACGCATGTTCTCGCGTCTAAATATTCGAGTCGGCTTCTATCTGGCCCTTCGCCAGCTCCGGCGAGCGAGCCGCTGGACCACGGGACTCATCGTGTTCGTGATGCTGCTCACATTCCTGAATCTCGTCGTTGTGACGGGCGTGCTCGTGGGACTTATCGAAGGCATCAACAACAGTTATCGCACTCAATACACCGGCGATGTCATCCTTTCTGCGCTCTCGACCAAAGACTATATCGAAGACACGCCGAGCGTCATCGCATTCCTCAAAACTCTGCCGCAAGTATCGCTTCTCACCGAGCGGTATATGAGCGGCGGCACGATAGAGGCGAACTACCTCACGCGCAGCTCGACGGAGAAAGCGAATGCAACGAGTGTGCAAATCATCGGCATCGACCCAGCCGATGAAGATGCCTTTACCGGGCTCTCGAAGCATGTCATTGAGGGCGAGTATTTAAGCGGCGAGGATTATGATCAGGTCCTCATCGGTAACTATTTACTCGCGCAGTACGCGTTCGGCGAATTGCCGGGTCTCACGCCGCTTAAAAATGTCTCGCCGGGGACCAAGGTGAGGCTCACGATCAATGGCGCGACGCGCGAAGTCATCGCGAAGGGGTTCGTGAAGACCAAAATAGATGCGCTTGCGATGAGCGTTTTCATGCCGGCCCCCGAACTGCGTACCCTTATGGGCCGCGCCGACCAGAACGCGATGCAGGTCGCGGTGCGGCTTGTGCCGGGAAGCGATCCTGTCGCATTCAAGAATCTCCTGCTCAAAAGCGGTATTGGCGAGAAGGCGAAAGTGCAGACTCTTGAGGACTCTATCCCGAACGGCGTCGCCGACATCAAGAAGACATTCGCAATGCTCGGGAATGGGTTCAGCTCCATCGGCCTCGTCGTTGCGGCCATCACCATATTTATCGTGATTTTCATCAATGCCATTACGCGCCGTAAATTCATCGGCATTTTGAAAGGCATCGGCATCTCGGGCGAAGCAATCGAGATATCGTATATTTTCCAGTCGCTCTTCTATGCGGTTATCGGCTCGGCGATAGGTCTCGCCGTCCTTTACGGCATCCTGGTACCGATGATTGCGGCGCATCCGATAGACTTCCCGTTCAGTGATGGCATCCTCGTCGCACCCCCGCTTGATACCGGGGTGCGCATATTGCTTCTGGTCCTCACGACGGTTATTGCGGGGTATCTTCCCTCGAGGATGATCGTGCGCCGGAACACGCTCGATTCCATACTCGGCCGCAACTAATATGATCGAAGTAAAACAACTCGTGAAGACATTCAAAGATGGACCGGTGGAGACCCGGGTGTTGAAGGGTATCGACTTTTTCGCAAAAGACGGCGAGTTTATCGCCATTATGGGCCGCTCGGGAGCAGGGAAGAGTACGCTTCTGTATCAAATATCGCTCCTCGACGAGCCGACTTCAGGTCATATACACATCGATGGCAAGGAAGTGCACATGATGAGCGAGCGAGAAAAAATGCTCTTCCGCCTTGCCGAATTCGGCTATGTCTTCCAAGACTACGCGCTCCTGCCGGAACTGACCGCGCTTGAAAATGTCGCATTGCCGCTTTTGATGCAGGGCATAACCAGCGCCGCTGCGGAGGAGAAGGCGGCTGCGGCGCTCGAGCGCGTTGGTCTCGGGAAGCGCCTCCACAACCTCCCGAGCCAGCTCTCGGGCGGCGAGCAGCAGCGCGTCTCCATTTCCCGCGCTATCGCGCATACACCGGATGTTCTTTTCGCCGACGAGCCGACCGCGAACCTCGACAAAGAGTCGTCCGCTACGGTAATGGACATTTTCAAAGAACTTCACAAAGGAGGGCAGACCATCATCATGGTCACGCACGAGGAAGAGTTCGCGCAGTTCGCCGAGCGCGTCATCAAGATAGACGACGGCAAGATTATTTCCGATACCCGTATTTAGCAGGAGGCTCCTTGAAAGAAGCTTGAGTCTGGCGTACTGTTGCGCCGTAGGTTGATCTTTGAGAAAGGAATTCGCCACAGCAGAAAACGCCTCAAAGGGGGCCTTTTCTGCTGTGGCGAAACTCGGCCATTCGGTCGGGGCTACCAGCTAGGAGAAAACGCCATGATGGCGAAAACCTATGATGGCCAGACGGCACGATTCCTCGCCGCCGTCGCAACTTGCATGCCCCCGCTTTCGGGCGATGTCATGCAGCAATGGATCAATAGTCCGCAGGATCTCAAGAAGGCCCTGTCCCGTCTCGCTCTTTTCGTTGACGCAGATGAAAGGTTCAAGGAGAAGGCCATCCTCGCTCTCGCGGCGACCGCCCAGGTCTCCGCAATCGAGCGTTTTGTCGCCGCGGAGAAGTTTCGCCCCGGCAAAACGACCGACGGCGTGGAGATCGCCTGGCTCAGCGGGGATTTCGAAAGACACTTCCTCGGCAAGACGGAGACGAGTGTCGCTCCGGCGGTGCTCCACATCTATCGGCTTTTGCAGGACTCCTCCGATGCCACGATTCTCACGGAACTCGGCGTTGTGACGGAGACCACGCTTGCCCACTTCTGGGAACTGCTGAAGAAGCGGGGCCGTGTGCGACCGGGGAGCCTGCCTGTCAACGAATGCGCGACCTTCGCGTACATCCGCGATAAAAACGGTGTGCTTTGGAATGTGAGCGCGCACTGGAATGCCAATGATTCCGGTTGGGTTATGCTCGCTTGTTCGATTACGAGTCGAAACGAGCGGCACAGCGGCTACGAGGTCGTCTCTCGCTGATTCTAAAAACCTTAACTCTTCCTGAAACTTGGACCCTTTGAAACTTCGCAGAGAAATTTGCGTGGCGGAGAAGGGTTCTTCTGTTTTCCACAGGGGGCTTGCGTATACCCCCGAGGGGGTATATAGTGGCCGCCATATGGCACATACCGATAGCGGAGGGAAGAAAAAACTGGTGCGGCGACTGAAAATCATCGAAGGCCAGGTGCGCGGGCTTGCCGCGATGGTGGAGAAAGACACCTACTGCATAGATATTATCGCGCAAACCTCGGCGGTGAAGCAGGCGCTCTCGAACGCGGAGGATTTGCTCCTTGAGAATCATTTGAATAGCTGCGTGCATCGCCAAATGACTTCCGGCCAAACGGCGAAAGCCGTTGGGGAAGTTTTGAAGGTGTATAAGCTTAAGCGCAAATAATATGAAGACCCACACCTTTCCCGTGCGAGGTATGCATTGCGCGTCGTGTGCGAGTATTATCGAAAAGTCACTCAAGAAGACGGAAGGAATTCATTCCGTCGAGGTAAACCCCGGAACCGAAATGGCGAAAGTGGCATTTGATGAATCCAAAACAAGTCCGGAGCATTTTTCAAAAGTCATAGAACCGCTCGGCTACTCTCTCATCATGTCTTCCGCTGCGCCAACGGCGTCTGAAATGGGGATGTCGCCAAGCGAACATGCGGCACACCTCGGTCTCAATCAATCCAAAGCGGAAAAGCTTGCGGAGCTCGCGGCAATGAGGACCAAGATCATTGTTGTTATGCCGATGGCCGCCATTGCTATCGTCGTTATGGCATGGGGTATCCTCGCCGAGTTTGGTTGGGTAAGAGCTATTCCGCAGGGGTGGGGTCAGTCGCTCAACATGCTTCTTGCGCTTATGGCGACCTATGCGCTTTTTGTCGTCGGCAAGCCATATCTCGTCGGCTTCTATCGATTCCTGCGCTACGGCGCCGCGAATATGGATACGCTCATCGGCATCGGCACATCCGCCGCCTTCCTCTACAGCGTCGTTGTGACGGTATTTCGGGAAGCGGTGCAGCCGTTCGTGAATGTTGAGGTCACCTATTTCGATGTCGCAATTGTCGTCATTGCGTTTATCACGCTCGGAAAGTATCTGGAGGCGCGCGCAAAACTCAAAACCGGCGACGCGATAGAAAAATTACTCACGCTCCAGGCAAAAACTGCACTGGTCATTCGTGAGGGGAAAGAACTGGAGATTCCGGTCGGTGAGGTCGTGCGTGGCGACCTTATCATCGTGAAGCCTGCAGGGAAGATCCCCGTCGACGGCGTCCTCACTGAGGGCTCGTCCTATGTTGACGAAGCGATGGTCTCCGGCGAGCCGATGCCAGTAGAGAAAAGTATCGGCGACACGGTTGTAGCGGGGACGCTGAACACGACCGGTGCGTTTACATTCAAAGCGACAAAAGTTGGTTCCGAGACGCTCTTGGCGCACATCATTAAGATGGTCGAGGACGCGCAGGGAAGTCGCGCACCGATACAGGCGCTCGCGGATAAAATCTCGAGCGTCTTCGTGCCGATCGTACTGGTCATCGCGTTTCTGTCCCTGGGAACATGGCTGCTCGTCGGCGCGTCATATTTCGGATTTGCGCAGGCGCTCTCGTACGGACTCGTGTCGTTTGTGGGCGTGCTTGTCATCGCGTGTCCGTGCGCCTTGGGCCTCGCGACGCCGACCGCCATCATTGTGGGAGTCGGCAAAGGAGCAAAAGAAGGCATCCTCATTAAGGATGCGAGCACGCTCGAGAAATTGCACAAAGTAACGACGGTCGTCGTCGACAAAACCGGCACGATTACGAAAGGAAAACCGGAACTCATTTCGATTCGGAATCTTTCGAATAAGGGCGATGGAGAACTCATCACTATCCTTGCATCGCTTGAAAGCAAGTCGGAACATCCGCTCGCGAGCGCCGTCGTTTCGTATGCGCGAGCGCACCAGAACATGCTTCTCCCGGTAGAAAACTTCAAAGCGTTGAAAGGGAGGGGAGTGCAGGGTGCTATCGACGGCGCGGAATATTATGCCGGCAATGCGCGCTTTATGCAGGATCTCGGCCTCTCCCCTAACGCGGCCGAGGTCGAACGGGAAATGCGCGAAGGCGCGACGCCTATCATCCTTGCCGCCGCAGATCAAATACTCGGTATCGTGCTCGTGGCAGACGCTATAAAACCGGAAGCGAAGGAGGCAGTCACAAATCTCCATAAGCTCGGTATACAGGTAGTAATGCTTACGGGCGACAATGCGCAGACGGCTGGTTTCATCGCGAAACAGGTCGGCATCGACGAAGTTGTTGCGGAGGTGATGCCGGAAGACAAGCTGAACAAGATAAAAGAATTACAAGCACACGGCCGCGTGGTTGCGATGGCCGGCGACGGCATCAACGACGCGCCCGCGCTCGCGCAGGCTGATGTTGGTATCGCAATGGCGACCGGAACCGATGTCGCCATCGAGTCCGCAGGCATTACGCTCCTGCATGGCGATATTTCAAAACTGGTAAAAGCGATACGCCTTTCAAAGTTCACGATGCGCGGCATCAAACAGAACCTCTTCTGGGCGTTCGCATACAATATTATTGGCATTCCGATTGCGACCGGCCTCTTCTATCCGCTTTTCGGCTGGCTTCTCTCGCCAGTTTTCGCCGGGTTCGCAATGGCACTCTCGAGTGTCTCCGTCGTTGGCAACTCGCTCCGCCTTAAAACAAAAACCATATGACAACCTACACTTTTCATGTAAGCGGCATGCACTGCAAAGCATGCACGATTCTCATCGAAGAGAAGTTCACTGAACAACCGCATATCGAGCGGGCGGAAGTATCGCTTGCGCAAGGAATCGTGCGGGTGACGGGCGACTTCGTCGACACGCCGGAAAAAGTCGCGGAAGAGCTCACGGAACTGATACGAAGCCATGGCTACACTCTTTCGGTAGAGAGACATACGCAGTCCGCAGGGTGGGGCGATTTCGCATACGCCATTCCTATCGCGCTCAGTATCATCGCGGCGTTTTTGGCTCTGCAGAAAGCCGGACTCACTTCGCTCATCACGAGCTCGGAAGTGAGTTACGGTACGGCATTTCTCATTGGTCTCATCGCCTCGGTCTCCTCTTGTCTCGCCATCGTCGGCGGTCTCGTCCTCTCGCTCTCTGCAAGCTCTGCGAAGGAAGGTGGCACCTGGCGCACGCAAGCGCTCTTCCATGTCGGCCGGCTCGGCGGCTTCTTCGTGCTCGGCGGCATGGTCGGCGTCATCGGGAATTCTCTCCACCTCGGGCTGACCGCGAACATCATACTGGGCGCCCTCGTTGCGTTGGTGATGCTCGTTCTCGGTGTGAACCTTCTCGATATTTTCCATTTCACAAAGCGGTTCCAGTTCTCGTTCCCCGCGCGCTTCTCGACGCACATCATGCGTGGGAGCAGGCACGATCATTATCTCGCGCCGCTTCTTGTCGGCATCGGAACATTCTTTCTGCCCTGTGGATTCACGCAATCGATGCAGCTTTACGCGCTCTCGACGGGCAACTTTATGCAAGGCGCACTCACCATGACCGTCTTCGCGCTCGGCACACTCCCCGTGCTCGCGCTTCTTTCTTTCGGCTCGCTTAATATCGCGCACAAGCCGTGGAAGGGTATATTCTTCAAGACTGCGGGCATCATTGTCATCGCGCTCGCGCTTCTGAATCTCGCGAATGCGCTCGCCACGGCAGGAATTATCAATCCGCTCTTCAACTTTTAAAGTATGAATGTCCGACTTGTCGTCTCGCTTGCCATCAGCGCTGTTCTTATCGGATGGGCGCTCTGGGCGGTATCCGTCAAGCCGAATGCGGGTGGTGATGGAACCATCGTGCCGACGGCTACCATCGTCGATGGAAAACAAATCATCGACATTTCTGCGAAAGGGGGCTACTCCCCGCGGGTTGTTGTAGCGAAGAAGGGCGTACCGACCATCCTTCGCGTGCGAACAGCCGGAACTTTCGACTGTTCGGCAAGCCTCATCATCCCGAAGCTTTCCTACCAGAAATTCCTTCAGGCATCGGGAATCGAGGAGATTGCCATTTCAGCGGAACAGGCGCAGGGTACGCTCCAGGGTCTTTGTTCTATGGGAATGTATAACTTTCAAATCAAATTTGAATAACCGAAGGTAATGTTCTGCACAGGGTGCCCCCAAACTTTCCGAGAACGAGTCATACTGTAGGCAGCGGACCACCACCCCCGCTTTAATCACTCTCATAACCCGCATGAAAGCACTGCATAAGACAGCGTTTGTCCTGACCGTCATCGGTGGCCTCAACTGGGGTCTTGTTGCGCTCGGGATGTACATGGGCAGCAATTGGAATGTCGTGAATCTTCTCCTCGGCTCCTGGCCGGGCATTGAGAATCTCGTCTATCTGCTTGTTGGCCTCTCAGCGCTTGCACTCGCCTTCACCCACAAGGGAGATTGCCGCACCTGCAACGCAATGGGGATGTAGTTTCCGTTCTTCGGATAAAGAATCGCCGGCTTCCGCCGGCGATTCTTTTTTAAAATGTGCGGAGCGGTTTGTCCCGGAGGAGCGTCTCCACCTCTTCGTACCCGGGAGGAAATGCATAGTTGTAGCGTGCAGGAAGTGCGAATACATATGTAGCATTACGCGCGAGCTCGCTTGGGGGAATCGGGGCTGCGCCGATGTGGAACTCTTCTTTCTGGAGCGCATTCCACTGAGAAAGTGTAAAGACCATAATGGGTATGTCTTGCCGCGGATCTTCCTTTGACCATTTCGGGTGCCGAATGGAGATGAGCGGACCTGTCGTGGTAGCCGCATCACTTCCGCCGGCGAGTCCCTGCCAGGTATCCGTGACCACCGTGTATCCCTTCCAGCTTTGCGGGAGAGAGAAAGTGAAGCGGTACTGAGCACTCCTATATATGAGTGGCGTGTTTTTTGCGGGGAAGGTGAGGACGAACGCGATGAGCGCCAAGATAAGGAGGGGGAAAAGAAGCTTGGAGGTCATGGGAGTATTAAAGCATGGAGGGGGAGGGACCGCGGATTACCGCTTTTCTCCCTCGCCTCTCGGGTTCGCCGTCGCTCACCACTCGGGCTAGGCACCGCCTCGCCGTTCGCGTCTGCTGACGCGAACATGCTCCGGCGTTCGAATCCCTCACGCAAGTCGTGCAGACGACCTGCTCCCTCCGCTTCTTCGCGAAGCTCATCAGCGGAGGGGGAGGGATTCGAACCCTCGATACGGTTTTACCCGTATAGCGAGTTAGCAACCCGCCGCACTAGGCCTCTATGCGACCCCTCCGTTTTCCTCATATTGCTCTATTATCCGCTTTTTCTCAAGGTAGCCTGGCGGATGTTTTAGAAACCATTCGCGCTTCTCGGCCGCTGATTTTGTCGGAAAAGTTTCTGTATAGATTATCTTCCATGGACGATATGGTTTTGTGGATTGAGTCGAGCTGCGGTTGTGCCTCACGAGGCGTTTGTTCACATCGGCTGACCTTGAGGTTCTGGAGGATATATACAAAGTGCATCTCGATATTGGACCTCTACCCCGAAGGGGCCCCTTAGGGGTGCGACCCCTCCGTATTGGGCCACAATATCACGCCGAAGGCGCCCCGTTGGGGAATTTGGACGCTGAGGACTAGCTCGTTCGCCGTTAGTTCGCCGGGGAGGTGATGAAGCTCTGCAATCCGCTGTAAGAGACGCCGTAGGCATTCTTAGCGCCGACGCGGAAGTAATACGAGGTACTCGGCTTGAGGCCGGTGAGATTTGCTGTTGCACTTTGCGCTGTGCTGCCGGCGGGAAGCGAAGCGATGCTCGTCGAAGAACCGAAGGATATGGTCGGGCCGTACTCAAACCAGTACGAGGTCTTCGCTCCTTTCGGATTGACCGCGCCGATAACAACGGCGCTCGTGGCTGAGACCGAGGCGAACCCGACTATTGTCGCGATTGGTTTTGCACCGCTGATAGGAGCCGGTGTTGTACCGGCCGGTTTTGTGTTGGTGGTGTCGGGGGCGCTGGTAGTCGGCGCGGGTGCCGGGGTGCGCGTCGTGAGCGCAAAGCCAATGGCAATCACGACAACTGCGCCGATAAGCCAGGGCATGTATTTTTTATCCATACTGGTTTCGATGAAATGGATGATAATAAAAACTTTTCTCACTTCTTAGTATATCAGTGTGCGAGCGCCATGGGGACGATATGCAGAGCCCCGGCCTGCATAAGCGCGCTGGTGGCGGCGCGAAGCGTAGCACCGGTGGTGACAACATCGTCTATCACCACATAGGTGTGCGCAGGGTCGGCACGGCGCGTGGCGCTGAAGGCGCCGCGGACATTCTCTTCGCGCTTATCGCGGGGAAGTGAGACCTGAGAAGCGGTCTCGCGAGTGCGAATGAGCAAATTCGGCTCAAGTACGAATGCTTTTTCTCCGAGGTTCTGGAGCGCGCGCCGCACCACCTCTTCCGTCTGATTGAAACCGCGCTCTTTCTGGCGTTCTTTCCCGAGCGGTACCGGCACGACAATCGGTTTGCGCAGCCCGTCATCGGCATCGCGCAAATATTCCGCGAGCGCGCACGCGAGAAGCGCAAATGCCTCTTCGCTCCCATGGTATTTCGCCTCATGAATAGCCGCACGCACTGGAGCGGCGGCGAAAGGGAGGAGCGTGGTGGTTTCCGGACCAGCTCCTGGCACGAGCCGCGGTGTCAGGTGTGCGAGAAAGCTGTCGGTCGAGACGCCGCGCAAGACATCTTCATCCGTGCGCGGCGGGAAGAGGAAATCAAAGAATCGCATCATGGTATTATTCTCTCATGGCTTTTTTCAGCGACCTATTCAAAAAGAAAGAATCGAGCGTGCTGGGCGTGGATATAGGCTCCTCCTCTTTGAAGGTTGTGCAGCTGCGCAGGGAGAAAGGGCAGGCAGTGCTCGAGACCTATGGCGAGCTCGCGCTCGGACCCTACGGCGGCTCCGCCGTCGGACAAGCCACGAATCTTTCCGCCGAACAGATATCCGAAACGCTCAAAGATCTCCTGCGCGAAGCGAAAGTGACGACGGGCAACTGCGGTGTTTCGATACCGTTTGCGCGTTCGCTTCTCACACTCGTCAAATTACCGTATCGCAGAGACCCGAAAGAACAGAAGACCATTATCGAACTCGAGGCGCGCAAATATATTCCCGTTCCCGTGAGCGAAGTGCAGCTCGATTGGTTCATTGTGCCCGCGGCGGCACCCACACAGTTCGGTGCGGAAGAACCTACTGCCGCTCCCAAGCTCGAGACCGTCGATGTGTTGGTCGTTGCGGTGCATAATGACGAGCTCTCTTTGCTGCAGCATGTCGTGAGTGGCGCCGGTCTCAAAGCGAGCTTCTTTGAGATAGAAATATTCAGCACCATCCGCGCGGTGGTTGATGATCCGGTGAAGCCGGTTATGGTCATCGATGTTGGTGCCGCATCCACCAAGACCTATGTCGTCGAGCACGGCGTCGTAGCACTTTCTCATGCGATAAGCGTCGGGAGCCAGGACATTACGCGCGCCATCTCCGTTTCCAGCAATGTTTCTCTTGTTCAGGCGGAAGCACTGAAGAAGAAAGAAGGGCTCAGTTCCGATGGCGCAGAGGGAAGCTCCGAACTCGTGTTCTCGCGCATTTTCTCGGAGGTGCGGCGCGTGCTGATGCAGTACGAGACCGCCCACAAGAAGTCTGTCACTTCAATTGTATTCACTGGCGGCGGCGGCGTTACGAAAGAGCTTGGCGCGTACGCGAAAAAAATATTCTCCATTGATGTGCATGTCGCCGATCCGTTTGCCAAGACTGAAGCACCGGCGTTTATGCGCCCGGTTCTGCAGGAAATCGGCCCCGAGTTCGCTGTTGCGGTCGGTCTTGCGTTGCGTAAGCTCGAGGAGGTGTAGGCGATTCGCGACAGGTTTTGCACAGATGCCGTGCACGGCGCTTGTATAAGTATCGTATACTGATGATGAAATGGCTCTTCCTCCCACGATACCAACTTCGTTCGTTCCTCATGCTACGACTGGCGAGACTTCTCGTCTCCGTTCAGGCTCGATAGATGCGCTCAGTCTTCTCGCGTACGCGCTTTTCGTTATCGTTTTTGCACTCGCACTCGGCGTCTTTTTCTATGGCCGCCTTCTTGCGGCTGAGAAGACCGCGAAGGACGCTGCGCTTGTGAAGGCGGAGCAGGGGATAGAATTGTCGACGGTCGAGGGCTTTGTGCAACTGCGCAATCGCCTGAATTTCGGGGAGACGCTTCTCAAGAAGCATGCGTCCTTCTCCAATTTCTTCTCCACACTTGAAACACTTCTTCCTTCGAGCGTCCGCTTCAATACGCTGCACCTTTCATTCGATCCTCTGGGAGTGGCAAAACTTGAAGGTTCTGGTACGGCAAAGAGTTTCAACGCGCTTGCGGCCGCTTCCGGCGCATTCGCCGCTGATGGCCGCATCAAAGATGCCATCTTCTCAAAAATATCCATCAACAAGGACAACACGGTTGCTTTCAGCCTCTCGGCATCGCTCGACCCAAAGATTCTCTCGTTCGCACCGGTCGCGCTCCCGTCCCTGGATGCCACGCAGGAAACTCTGCCTGCGGATACTTCCGCTGCGACGACCGCCCCCGCCCTATGAACAGCCGCATCCTTCCCATCGTTGCTCTTTTTGCCGCCGTCGGCATCTTCTTCGGATATGTGAATCCGGCGTGGTCCGGCACGATAGCCGATACGAAAGCCGCTATTGCGCTTGATGATCAGACGCTTGCCGCCGCAGACGAATACGCGAGAAAGCAGGACGCACTTGCCACGGCGCGTGCTGCCATTGACCCGGCTAACCTGACGCGGCTCTCGGTCCTCTTGCCTGACTCGGTGGACAATGTTGGGCTCATTCTTGATCTCAATGCGCTTGCCGCGCGCTCAAAGCTTTCACTCTCAAATGTCGATGTCATCACGACCAATTCCGGCGCGAATAAGGGTGCCTCTTCGAACGCCACGGCACCGGGAACATCCCCCTTAGGCGACCAGAACCCGGTTGGCTCGGTCAATCTGTCACTCTCAGCGGTTGGGACCTACTCCGCACTGCAGTCATTTTTAAGCGGGATAGAACGGAGCGCCCGCCTGCTCGATGTCCAGGACCTCGTCGTGCGGGGTTCCGATACGGGCGTCTATGCTTACCAAATGATCTTGCGCCTTTACTGGCTCCGCTAATGTCGCCCGTATGAAATTCGACTCCAATACCATCATATTCATCATCGTCACGATTGTTGTCGCGGGCGGAGGCTACTACTGGTACAGCTCTACGCAGACGGGGAACCAGCCGCCGCTCTCGGTCGGCGTCGCACAGAACGAGGCGCAGTCGCAGTTCAAAGTGTTGGTAAGCGAGCTGCAGGCAGTCACTTTCGATACCACCATTTTCTCCGACCCAAATTTCATGGCACTCGTTGATTTGGCGACGCCGGTGACTCCAGAAGCGCCGGGCCGCACGGATCCTTTTGCCGCAATTTCGGTAACTACAAAATGAGTAATGAATTTCCTCGGATCACTCGTCGACAAAGGACTTCTCTCCGCGGCTGACAGGAAAGCGGTTGAGGACGAAGTAGCCTCCAATCATACGCTCGCCGAAGCGCTTGCTTCGCGCAACATTTCACTCGCCGACACGCTCGCTGAAGCAGGGAAGGCGTACGGGCTTCCGGCGCGAGTTCTTGGAGAACCGCCTGCCGCACAAGAGGCATTTAGTTATATTCCGATAGATTCGGCTCGCCACTACGGATTCGTGCCGCTCGGGCTCGCCGATGGCGCGCTTGAGGTGGGTATTGTTGATCCCGACAACATTGAGGCGTTCGACGCGCTCCAATTCATTTCGGGGAAGATCGGCATGCCGTATGTGATGTACCTCATCACAAAACAAGACTTCGATCGAGTCATCGAAGCGTATCAAAATCTTTCGGGCGAAGTCGGGAAGGCGCTTTCCGAATACGAGACTGCCGCGAAGCCTCCGCTCTCCGGTGAGGGCGCCGCTGCGGGCGCGGGAGGCTCTGCTGACGGTACGCTCGCGCTCACCGACGAGATGCTCACGCTCACCGGCCCGCACGAAAAATTGAAAGAGGATGCGCCAGTCACGAAAATCGTCTCGACCATACTGCGATATGCCATTGAAGGGCACTCGTCCGACATTCATATCGAGCCGTCGCCGATGCGGACCCGCGTTCGTTTTCGTATGGACGGCGATTTGCACACCTCGCTCGAGTTGCCAGGGAAAGTGCACGAGGCCGTTGTTGCACGCATAAAGATTCTTGCGCGCCTGCGCCTCGATGAGAAGCGGAAACCGCAGGACGGGCGTTTCTCGGCAATGGTGGAGAATCGTCGCATCGACTTCCGCGTGTCCACCTTCCCGACGGAATACGGAGAGAAGGTCGTGATGCGCATCCTCGACCAGTCGGATGCGACCGCGACTCTGGAGTCGGTCGGATTCTCTGGCGAGTATTTGGCCGAGGTTCGCGAAATGATGAAAGTGCCGTACGGCATTGTGCTCATCGCCGGTCCGACTGGTTCCGGTAAATCGACGACGCTTTTTGCGATGCTTTCCGAGCTCGATCGCGAGACCGCGAATGTCGTTTCGCTCGAAGACCCGGTGGAATACCAGATTTCCGGTGTCTCGCAAAGCCAGGTGCGGCCGGAAATCGGATATACATTCGCGAGCGGCCTCCGTTCCATTTTGCGCCAAGACCCGGACATCATCATGGTCGGCGAGATACGCGATAAAGAGACCGCCGCGCTTGCGGTGCAAGCCGCGCTCACCGGCCACCTCGTGTTCTCCACCATTCACACCAACACCGCTGCTGGCGCGATACCGCGCCTGGTCGATATGGGTGTCGACCCGTTCCTTATTGCACCGACCTTGGTCGCGGTTATCGGTCAGCGCCTCGTACGCAAGCTCTGCGAGGGCGGCGGCAAGCCGTATCCCATCAATGACAGCATCAAAGAATTCCTCGAACGGGATTTTGCCGATCTTCCAGAGAAATACCGCAAGACGCTCCCTCCATTTAAAGAGTTCTATCGCGCGGAGCCGACCGCCGAGTGTCCGAATGGCACGCGCGGCCGCACGGCCGTCTTTGAAATTTTGCGCATGAACAAGGATATTGAGCAGGTGGTACTCAAGGAGCCCGTCGAAGAGCGCATCTACGCGGCGGCGCGGGCGAGCGGCATGCTTACCATGCGCGAGGATGCAATTGTGAAGGCTCTCGCGGGGGAGATACCGTTCGAGGAAATTAATACACTCGGCGGAGAACTTTTCCCTGCGGAGGAAGAAGTTACCCCCGGGGCGTAGCGCATCTCGTGGGATATTCCACTGGTAATCGCATTTGCGCACCTAAGGCCGCTATCGCATGAGGTATACTAGTTGATGATGGCTTACCGCGTGTATCTTGTCGACGACGATCGATTCCTTCTCGACCTCTATGCGGTCAAGTTCAAAAATTCCGGCCACGAAGTAAGTGTGTTTAGCAATGGCGAGGAACTCCTAGCCGCGCTTCGCAAAAGCGGTTCGAAAGCGCCGGACGCCATTCTGCTTGACCTCATCATGCCGGGCGTGGGCGGCTTTGAGGCGCTTGAGGCCATCCGGAAAGAGAAGCTTGCGAAGGCTTCGAAAATCATTGTTCTGTCGAACCAAGGCCAGGATTCCGATATTGAGAAAGCTAAGAGCTTCGGAGTCGATGGGTATATTATAAAAGCATCCGCTATTCCTTCTGAAGTATTTTCCGAGACCATCCGCATTATTGAGGCGGGTCCGGGGCAGGGGGCTATGCACACATAAAATTTATGATCGCAGAAAAACGTCTCGGTGAACTCCTCGATATCGTTGTCGCCCAAGGCGGCTCCGATCTTCATATCTACGCGGGCGGTTCACCCATGGTTCGCGTGTCCGGCGCGCTCATTCCGATAGCAAAGTATCCATCGCTGAGCACGGAGGACACTGAGGCGATGCTGAAATCGATCGTACTGCCAGAGCGCTGGAACGCATTCCTCGAGAACCAGACCATCGACCTCTCGTATGCGCACAATGCCGACGCTCGTTTCCGCGTAAACGGTTATCGCGTGCAAGGAACGACGGCGCTTGCGTTCCGGCTCATACCGCGCACTATCCACACATTTGCCGAGCTCAATCTCCCGCCTGCGCTTGAAATTTTCACGCAGCGCGAGCAAGGGTTCTTCCTGGTCGTGGGTCCGGTGGGGCAGGGCAAGTCGACAACGCTCGCGACAATGATTGACCGGATTAATGACTCGCGTTCCGAGCACATCCTCACCATCGAGGATCCGGTCGAATATATCTTCACGCCGAAGAAGTCGCTCATCCACCAGCGCGAGATACACATCGACGCGCCGGATTTCCACACGGCGCTTCAGAGCGCCTTCCGCGAGGATGTGGATGTCATCATGGTCGGCGAGATGCGCGACTACGAGACCATCTCTTCGGCGGTGACCGCAGCTGAGACCGGACACCTCGTCTTTTCCACGCTTCACACCAATAACGCTGCGCAGACCATCGACCGCATCATTGATATGTTCCCGGGCGAACAGCAGGGCCAAGTGCGCGTGCAGCTTGCCGGCAGCCTCGCCGGCATCTTCTCCCAGCGGCTTATTCCGCGTGTTTCGGGAGGGCTCGTGCCGGCGTATGAGCTTCTCATCAACAACAATGCGGTGAGCACGCTCATCCGCGACGGGCGTACGCACGAGATCAGTACCGTGATCCAGACCTCCTCGCAAGAGGGGATGATCGACATGGATCGCTCGCTCGCCGAACTTGTGCAGCGAGGGGAAGTGACGGTCGAACACGCGTACGAATACGCGATGGACCCGAAGACTTTCGAGCGCTATCTCTAACCTATGCTTTTCAAATACCGAGCCATCGATCAGGACGGACATGAACGCGAAGGGACCATCGAAGCCCCATCGCAGGAAATCGCGGTCTCCGCGCTTCAGCGGCGCAGCCTCATTATTTCGTCCATCGAATCGACGGAGAAGAAATCGCTCTTTGAACTCGACCTTCCGTTCTTTGGCGGCGTTTCCAACAAAGATGTCGTCATTCTGTCACGCCAGATAGCAACGCTGTTCGAAGCGCAGGTGTCTGCGCTTCGTGTTTTCCGGCTCCTCGCCTCCGAAGTCGAGAGCAAACAATTGGCAACCGTTCTTTCTACGGTCGGAGACGATTTGCAAGGAGGAAGTCCTATCAGCAAAGCGCTCTCACGCCACCCGAAAGTTTTCACAACCTTCTATGTGAATATGGTTCGCGCTGGCGAGGAATCCGGAAAGTTGTCGGAAACCTTCAATTATCTCGCCGACTACCTCGACCGCTCCTATGACCTGGTGAGTAAAGCCGAGAATGCGCTCATTTACCCGATTTTCGTCATCGTTGTTTTCTTTGGCGTGATGGGGCTCATGCTCACGCTCGTTATACCGAAAATCAGCGCCGTGCTTATCGATTCAGGTCAGGCGGTGCCGGTGTACACTTCCATCGTCATCGGTTTTTCAAATTTCCTCGTCCATTACGGCCTCTTCATCCTCATCGCAATCATCGCGCTTTCGTTCTATGTGTGGCAATTGGGGAAGACCGAGCGCGGGAAACTGGTGCTCGACAGCTTAAAGCTCAGCGTCCCCTATGTCGGCGACCTCTACAAGAAACTGTATCTCTCGCGCATCGCGGACAATTTCGCCACGATGCTTCTTTCGGGCGTCTCAGTCGTTGAAGCCATCGAAATTACGGGTTCGGTCGTCGGGAATGCCGCCTATGAGGCGGTGCTGAAGGAGGTGGGGGCGGATGTGAAGAGCGGCTCCTCGATTTCGGATGCCTTGAGTCGGCATCCGGAGATACCAGGCATCATGGTCGCCATGACGAAAGTTGGCGAGGAAACCGGCGAACTCGGAAAAATCCTCACGACGCTCGCTAAATTCTACAATCGCGAAGTGACCAATGCCGTCGATACGCTCGTCGGGCTTATTGAACCGATTATGATTGTTCTCTTGGGTCTCGGCGTCGGTACGCTGCTTGCCGCCGTCCTATTACCCATCTACAACTTGGCGGGTTCTATATAGCCGATCTACTGCCAAGCGAGTGAGCCAAGAGAGAGGTTGGTCTCTCTTGCGAACGAGCGCTGGCAGAAAGCCTGTCCTCAGGCTTACAATCTCGCCGGTTCCATATAGGGCTATCCACACCCTCCTTCCCTAGGTGCCTGCTCTGGCGTACAATTAAGCCATTAGCCGAATACAATAAACTATGTACAACAATCGTTCCCGAGGTTTTACACTCATTGAGTTGCTCGTCGTTATCGCCATCATCGGCGTTCTTTCGGCGGTCGTGCTCGCTTCTTTGAACACCGCCCGCTCCAAGGGTAATGATGCCGCGATTCAGGCTGACCTTTCGACCATACAGACTCAAGCCGAAATCTACTATGGTGGTTTGGGCGCCAATAGCTACGGCGCTTCCCAGGCCTGGATGACAGCAGCAGCTTCCTGCACCGCAGGCATGTTCAGCGATGCGAACATCGCCGCCGCGCTCAAGGGTGCGGACGCCGCAAACGGCACTGGACTCATTGGCTGCGCCGCAAACGGCACCTCATATGTCGTCGCCGCCGCACTCACGGCGACAGCGAATACATACCAGTGCGTCGATTCGACAGGAAAGGCGGGCGTAGTAGCTGCCGCGTTCCCGGTCGGTGCGATTGCATCGTGTCCGTAATCTCGGTACTGCGTGTGTGAAGAGAAGCCCGCGGCTCTGCCGCGGGCTTCTGGTATCATGCCCGTATGACTTTCCTCATTGGTGCCGCATTCTTTTTTTTCGGTGCGATTTGTGCGAGCTTCATCGGGGTTGTTGTTGCGCGCCTTCACACGGGCCAAAGTTTTCTCGCGGGCCGCTCTCGCTGCGATGCGTGCGGTATGCCGCTTGTGCCCTTCACTCTTGTTCCGATTTTCTCCCATGTAGCGATGCGCGGTCGCGCACGGTGCTGTGGTGCTCGCGTGTCGCCCCTGGCCCCGCTCTCGGAATTTCTTCTTGGCGCGCTCTTCGTACTTGCCTATCTTTCAGCGGGTATCACTCCCGTACTTCCGCTCCTGCTCCTTGCGCTCTCGCTGCTCCTCGCGCTAGTACTCTATGACCTCGCGCACCAGATATTGCCCCCCGTGCTTCTTGGGGCGTTCGTGGTCGCCGCCGCTGCGACTGGTTTTCTCTCCGCATCGTCGCTTGAAGCATTTGCCGGGACGCTTACCGCGGCGCTCTTTATTGCGGGAAGTCTTGCGCTCATCCACTATCTTTCGGGTGGCCGCGCGATGGGATTTTCGGATGCGCCGCTTTCGTTTGGCCTTGCACTTCTTGCCGGCCCCGCAGCGCTTCCCGGATTCATCTTTTCATTCTGGATAGGTGCAGTTATTGGAATAGTGCTGTTGGCGCGGAGGCCTGCGGGTTCTAGAATGGGAGTTGAGGTCCCGTTTGCGCCCTTCCTTGCCGCAGGCTTCATCCTCGCGTACTTTACCCAATGGAATCCCTTTACACTTATCTCCGCTCTGTATCTGTACTAGAAGATTCTAGTGTCGGCTTTACTACCAAGCGAGAGAATCGAGAGAGAAATTCCCATTTGTCTCTCGTGAACGAGCGCTGGGAGAAAACCCCGTCCTCGGGGTTTACGCTGGTCGAGCTCCTGGTCGTACTAGCGATCATTGGAGTCATAATGACCGTCACGCTTACGAGCCAAGGTTCGTTCAACAAGACGCTTATACTTTCAAATACTGCGTACGACATCGCGCTCACGATTCGTTCCGCCGAGACCTATGGACTCAGTAGCCGCGCGAGCGGTGCTGTCGCGAATTCGGGATACGGCATCAATTTCACCACCACGGCCCCCGATACGGTGACGCTTTTTGCGGACGCGTATCCGATACCTGGGGTTACTACGGTGTGTCACGCGAACCCTGATCCGACGGCCCCCGACGCCCGGCCTGGCGACTGTGCATATCAGTCGTCTCAAGGAGAGTTGGTCACGAGCTACAAGCTCGGAAACGCGATAACTATCACTGACTTTTGTGCACAGTCCAGCGGCGTGTGGTCGTGCACCTATGCGCACGGAGGGTATGGCGGCGGACTCGCATCGCTTGATCTCGTGTTCGTGCGGCCCGATCCAAACCCGTTCATGAGCGTAAACGGGGCGTACTCGTCGCTGTCTCCGGTAACGAGAGCTTGCCTCACGATTTCCTCGCGCCAGGGGGGTTCCCGCTACATCTCAGTCTCATCGTCGGGACAAATAAGCGCGAGCGCCGCCTCATGCCCATGAAAAACCACCGCCGCGGTTACACACTCGTCGAGCTCATTGTTGCCGTGGGGCTTTTTGCGCTCGTTATGATGCTCGCCTCGGGTGCGTATCTTATGATGATAGCCATTAATCGACAGGCGCAAGGTCTTGCGACTGGCGTCGACAATATCGCGTTTGCCCTCGAGACCATGACGCGCACCATTCGCACCGGCACGCACTACTCCTGCAACAGCGGGGGAGACTGTACGAATGGCGGCACGACTTTTTCCGTGGTGAATGTGAACGGAACTACGATGAGCTATGCGCTTTCGGGCGGCTCTATTACGCAGAACGGGTCTCCGCTCACCGACCCTTCGGTAATTATCTCGTCGCTCACATTCTATGCGTTTGGCACACAGACGGCTCCGACTGATTATCAACAAGCGAGAACCATTATCATCGCATCGGGCTCGATTCCCACCGGTCACGGGAAGAGCGTGTCATTCACCATTGAGACGGGTGCAACGATGCGCGGTACGGACATACGGCCATGAGTACCTCTCACACACGGGAGTCAAAAGGATTCACGCTCATTGAAACGATGATTGCGGTTTCGATACTCGCACTCTCAGTCGCTGGTCCGTTGTACACCGCAAGCAGAGCTTTCATTTCGGCGGAGACTGCGCACGATCAGCTTGTTGCTTCGTATCTTGCGCAGGAGAGCATCGAATATGTGCACGCCATGCGCGACAATGATTATCTTGCCGCGTATCAGGCGGGCGGTACAAACATTTCGGGTACTGCGTGGAGCACCTTCCTTTCGGGATCCGCCGCCGGTTCTGTCACGCAGTGCCGCACATCGGCGTGCACGCTCGATCCGACCCGCATCATGGGAACAGGAAGCGGTTTTTCGCTCCAGCCTTGTTCCGGGGCGACCTGCACACCGCTTTATTTGGCGGGCGGCATCTACACGCAGCAGAGCGGCATCATCGGGGCGGTGCGTACGCCCTTTACGCGCACGCTCCAAGTTATCGACATATCCTCGACCGAAGTGCGAGTCGTTTCAACGGTATCATGGAGTTTCCGCGGTATTCCGTACTCGGTTTCCGCGACCTCCCATCTCACTTCATGGCAATAAAAAATAAACAACAGGGCTTCACACTCTTAATCGCGACTATTTTCATGTCGGTGATGCTTTTGTTTGGCCTCGCGCTTGCTTCACTCGCCTATAAGCAGCAAGTGCTCGCCACCTCCGCGGTGCAATCCCAGTATGCGTTTTATGCCGCCGACGCCGCGCTCGAGTGCACCCTCTACGCCGATCAACAGCAGAATCTATTCGCCTACACATCAAACATGGCGGCTCCCGCGCCTATTATGAGCTGTGATAACGCCGCACCAGTGAGCGCGACGGTGGTCTCGCACACCGCGACGCGGTGGGCGATAGCGACTCGCCTCTCGCTCGACTCGAATAAGCGCTGTGCGGATGTCACCATCTACAAACCCGACCAGAATACCGCGGGAACCGTATATCTCTTTTCACAGGGCTACGATGTCTCCTGTGCGACGGTGAGCAATCCGAGTGGCGCTCGCTTCGTGTCTCGAGGTCTTAATGCCAAGTACGGCAGCGCTGCGCCCGTGGCCCCGCTCACCTGCGGCACGGGAGGCGCGGTTACGGAGAGCAATGGATATTGCATCCATACCTTCACTTCGTCGGGCAGCCTAGCTCTATCTAGCAGCGTTACAGCCGAAATTCTCGTGGTTGCAGGCGGCGGCGGCGGCGCACGCCCTTCTAGTGATGGCGGCGGCGGTGGTGGTGGTGGTGGCGTCATCTATCATTCGGCTAAGTCCCTGGTTTCTGGCACATATCCTGTCACGGTGGGTGCCGGTGGAGCCGCGCAGACTAGTTCAGGGGGTAAGGGAAACACCGGCGGCGATTCGTCTTTCGGCAGCACCATTGCGAAAGGCGGCGGCGGCGGCGGTTCTTACACAGGTGGTGCCGGAAACGCTGGCGGGTCTGGCGGTGGTGGTGGCGGTAGTTTCTTTGGTGCTCCCTACACCTCCGCCGGAGGAACGAATAGCGGAACGCTGGACGGTGGAACCGCATATGTACATAACGGAGGAAATGGAAACACCACCGGCGGCGGCGGTGGTGGTGGCGGCGCTGGAGTCGTTGGCAGCTCCGCTGTTTCCGGCGCAGGTGCTAACGGAGGTAATGGAATTGCCTTGCTCGGGGCGACCTATGCGGGCGGCGGCGGCGGCGGAAGTTACAGCAGCGCCAATCAGGGCGGCACGGGCGGCACGGGCGGCGGCGGAAACGGTCTTGGCGGCGCAGGAACAGCAAATACGGGCGGCGGCGGCGGCGGCGGTGGTGGCATGTCGGGATATGTCGGAGCCGCCGGCGGGTCGGGTATTGTCATCGTCCGCTACCTGAAGCCTTAGTTTTTCGCTCTCGTGGCGGCGAAAGGCGAGCAGGATATACTGTGCATATGAATGTCCCCGTGGAATCCCGCGAACGAGCGGCCCAACTGCGCAGCACGATAAAGAAATATCGCACGCTTCAACACGAAAAGGACGAGTCGCTCATATCTCCCGATGCGCTCGATTCGCTTAAATACGAACTCGCGCTGCTTGAACAGAAATATCCTGAACTCATTACGCCGGATTCGCCGACACAGGTCGTCGCGGGAGCGCCCGTGCCATTTCTAAAAAAAGTGAAGCACGCGGTGCCGCAATGGTCTTTTAATGATGCCTTTACCGAAGATGATATTCGCTCATTTGATGAGCGCGTGCGCAAAGTAAGCGGCAGCATACCTGCTTACGATCTCGAACTCAAGATAGACGGTCTTAAGATAGTTTTTACCTACGAAAAAGGAGCACTCGTCACTGCAGCGACGCGCGGCGATGGCATCGTGGGCGAAGATGTCACGCACAATATCCGCACCATCGCATCAGTTCCAGAACGACTTGCGCGTCCGGTCGATCTGGTTGCCGAGGGCGAGGTATATCTCACGCGCTCTGGTTTCGAAAAACTGAACGAGCTCCGTATGAAGCAGGGCGAGCCTCTTTTTGCGAACCCGCGCAACGCTGCCGCGGGCTCTATTCGCCAACTCGACCCGAAAATTGCCGCGGAACGGCCGCTCGGCGTATTTGCATACGATGTGTCGGCAACCTCGGAAGCGTTTCCCGCGACCCAGAGCGGGGAGCTCGCGTATCTCGCAGAACTCGGTCTTCCGGTGAACCGAGAACACCAGCATGTGGACACGCTCGAAGAAGTATTCGCATACTGGGAAAAATGGAGAGGAAGCGCGCGCACAAAAGTTGACTATCAGATCGACGGCGTTGTGCTTAAGGTAGAGTCGCGCGTCGCGCAGGAGGCGCTCGGTTACACCGGCAAAGCGCCGCGTTTCGGCATCGCGTACAAGTTTCCGCCGGAGCAGGTGCAGACGATTCTTGAAGATATCACGCTCCAGGTCGGCCGCACGGGTAAGCTCACTCCGGTCGCGCACCTGCGAAGCGTCGCGGTTGCAGGTTCAGTGGTCGCGCGCGCGACGCTGCACAACGAGGACTTCATAAAAGAGAAAGACATTCGCGTGGGTGACACGGTCATACTGCAAAAGGCGGGGGACATCATTCCCGAGATAGTGGAGGTCATCAAAGAATTGCGGCCGAAAAGCGCAAAACCATGGAAGTTTCCGGCGCACTCGCCCCTCTGCGGCGGCGACGGAAGCGTTGAGCGGATTCCTGGAGAAGCGGCGCATCGCTGCAAAGTCGCCGGTTCATTTGAGCAGCAGGCGCGCAAACTCATACATTTTGCAGGGAAGAGCGCGCTTGATATTGACGGAATGGGGAGGGAGACCATAAAACTCCTGATGGAGCACGACCTCATTTCTGATTTCGATGACATCTTCGATCTTACGAAAGACGAACTGCTCGAGCTCGAAGGATTCGAAGAGACAAAAGCGGCAAACCTCATACGCGGCATCGAACACGCGACGAAAGTTCCGCTCGATCGGGTGCTTGTTGGTCTCGGCATTCCGCACATCGGCGAAGAAAATGCGTACCTGCTTGCAACGCGTTTCGGCACACTCGCGAAACTAGGGGAGGCTCGTGAAGAAACTCTTTCTCGCGTTGAAGGCATTGGTCCCATCATCGGAAAGACGGTGGCGGGGTGGTTTGCTGCCGCAGACAATCGCGCTTTGCTTGCCCGCCTGCTGAAACATTTGAAAGTACAGAAGGTCGTCGCGCCGGCGGACGGGAAACTCGCGGGTCAGTCGGTGGTCATCACCGGCACGCTTCCGAGCCTGTCGCGGGAGGAAGCCGAAGCGCTGGTGCGTAAGGCGGGCGGCAAGGCTGCGTCATCGGTTTCAACAAAGACATCTTTTATTGTCGCGGGTGAAAATCCGGGCAGCAAATACGACAAAGCGAAGGAACTCGGCGTTCCTGTTATGAGCGAGGCCAGTTTTCTCAAGAAGCTGGGGGCGTGATACAGTGCAGACAATGGCGACGAGAGAGGATGTACAAAAGCTGGCGGCACTCGCCCGGATTACGGTCGCTGATGCAGCGCTCGATAAATTCACCAGCGAATTTGACGCAATACTCGCGTATGTCGGACAGCTCGAGGCGCTGGAATTGCCGAAAGACCTGAAAGGGGAGAAGCCGCCTCTCCGTAATGTCATGCGCGCAGACGGCGAACCGCACGCTTCCGGCATGCACACCAAGAAGCTCGCGGAACAATTCCCTGCGCGCGAGGGTGACGCGCTCTCGGTAAAACAGATTATCTCGCATGACTAAGCCGAACGAACTAACGATAGTCGAGGCGGCCCGCGCCCTGCGGGCGCGGGACCTCACGGTACGCGAGCTCTGGGACGCGTGTTTTGCCGCGGCGCAGGAGAAAAATCCGGAGCTGAACGCTTTCCTGGAGATATTTGATGCCGATGAGGCGGCGATTGAGGCCGCGCAGAAGCGTATTGATGCGGAAATGGAGAAAGCGCCGCTTCTCGCCGGCATTCCGCTCGCGATCAAGGACAATATTTTAATAGAAGGGAAAATCGCGAGCGCCGCATCGAAAATGCTCGAGAACTATCGCGCAACCTACGATGCGACGGTGATACAGAAACTCAAAGCGCAGAACGCGCTCTTCCTCGGCCGTACCAATATGGACGAGTTCGCGATGGGCAGCTCGACCGAGCACTCCGCATTCGGTCCGGCAAGGAATCCGCACGATCCTTCGCGCGTGCCAGGCGGCTCCTCCGGCGGCTCCGCTGCTGCGGTTGCCGGTCACCTCGCTATTGCCGCACTCGGCACCGACACCGGTGGCTCCATTCGTCAGCCGGCTGCACTCACCGGGCTTGTGGGATTGAAGACGACCTACGGCGGAGTCTCTCGTTCGGGTGCCATCGCACTCGGTTCTTCGCTCGACCAGATTGGCCCGCTCACGAAGACCGTTGAAGACGCGCGCATTCTTTACGAAGCTATTCGTGGGCTGGATCCGCTCGATTCCACAACTATCCCCGACGGCCTCTATCCCGCACACTCCGTTCCGCAGAAGATGCGCATCGGGGTGCCGCGCCACTTGCTTCAGGAGGGCGTGGACGCCGGCGTGCGTTCCGCTTTTGATGCAACTTTGAAGAAGCTCACTGACGCCGGACACACACTCGTGGATATCGAATTGCCGACAAGCTCGCACGCGCTTGCGGCGTACTATGTCATTATGCCCGCCGAAGTGTCGGCAAACCTCGCGCGCCTCGATGGCATTCGCTACGGGCACGCCGCGCGCGGTGAGAAATTGCTCGACGACTATCTGCGTTCGCGCACCGAAGGTTTCGGCGAGGAAACGCGCCGCCGCATCCTGCTCGGCACTTTCGTGCTCTCGTCGGGCTACATCGACGCGTACTATCGCAAAGCAGACGCCGCACGCGATATTTTGCGCCGCGAATATGCGAATGCATTCGAATCGTGCGATGTCGTGGCGTTTCCGACGACGCTTTCGCCAGCGTTCCGTTTCGGCGAGAAGAGCGACCCCATTTCGATGTATCTTGAGGACATCTTCACCGTCACCGCAAACCTCACCGGCATGCCGGCCATCTCGGTTCCGATGGGTACGCTGCCGCGCGACGGGAAGGAGCTTCCAATAGGTATTCATTTCACCGCTCCGCACCAGGGCGAGGACCTTCTTTTCGCTATTGGCGCGGCCGTGCAGAACGCGGACTAGCCGCGTTTCGGGCGCGTCCCGCCCCGTGAGATAGCCGTGATAAATCCCCCACAGCGTTTCGATACTGGGTATCTCACGGGGTATACTAGGCGCATATGTCTACCGAGCAGTTGAATGTCGAGTACTGGTTCCGCCTTCTCTACAATTGCTTGCATGGCGCATGCTATGGAACTCCGGGCGGTTTCGACGGGTTGGCTGCTTGGCTCGCGCACCTTTGGATCTGGATTACCGTCATCGGATACATCCTTGCGGTCATAGGTCTTTTCGTCATCATCTACGCCACGGTGCGCCTCTTCGAGCTTCGGAAGCGCGAAGAGGAGTTCTACGAGACCGTTATCGTTCCGCCCGGAGCGGAAGGGGGCACACATCCGCGTTGGGAACACATCCAGTCGCTTCTTGAGGGCGGGACGCCGAGTGAATGGCGCGAAGCCATCATCGAGGCGGACATTATGCTCGATGATTTGCTCACTCGGCAAGGATACACAGGTGACGGCGTGGGCGAGAAGCTGAAGTCCGCAGACCCGGAGCGTTTCCATACGCTCAATGATGCGTGGGAAGCGCATAAGGTGCGCAACCAGATCGCGCACGAAGGTTCCACATTCGCTATTTCGGAAACACTCGCCCGCCGCGCGCTTGCACGGTTTGAATCAGTATTCCGCGAGTTCAAGGTGATTTAGGCTGAAGTTTCTTTGAAAAGGTTCGTTTACGATGACAATTTGCACAGACTAATTCACACTTCTTTATTTCCTGCCTAATTGCTTCGATACTTAGTACGGTGTGAGACCAACTCCCGACATTAAATTTCTTGACCGCGCTATTGCCGGCATGATCGAAATCCAGCACATAAGGAAATTCTCTTCCTGAAAAACCACAATCAACACATGAACGCGCTCTTTTATATTGTTCAATAAACTCAGTCACCCGGTCTTTATTTCTGCGCACATATGAAATATGCTTTTCTTTATTTTTCGGGTACCAAACTTCCTTCATATACTTCGCGTGGTACTCCTTTCTTCTCGCTGGATCTTTATGCGCCATATCCCAAGTCTAGCATCACTACCGAAAGGCTAGGTTATGAATCCACAATCATTGGTAAAGTTACCTGCCTCCGGATTCTGTTGTATTTCACTTCTGCAAGTGGTACCCTGCTGCATAGCGGGGTAGAGGAGAGGTACCTCGGGAGGCTCATGTGAAAGCGTGACCCTATCCGGTAACGGGTAGTGGAAAACTCTCTAAACTGCTGGAATACCGTTAGAGCTTCTTGTGCTACAGCGTGATCCGAAAGGATGAGCGCGAACGCCTAAAAAACGAGAAGATTCGGCAATCAGCAGCCAAGTCTCGGGCAGACCGGGAAAGGTTCAGAGACTATAATGGGAGAATCCTTATGGGATTATGGTATAGTCCATTCCGACTGGAAACAGTGGGTGTAAAAGAACCTCCAGACGCCGGTTCGATTCCGGCCCCCGCAACACGATTGTGACACCAGGAACCAGTACCGGCCCCCATTGGGACCAGGTACAGTACCGCTCGGCATCACGTACGCGAAAGCCGCCCTTTCGGGCGGCTTTCGCGTTTTACTCGTGGGAGTATACTGCCTTCATGAAAGTCGATATAAGTTCTGACAAGAAGACGGACATAGTAATCTCTGCTCTAGAAGAGCGGTATGCGTCGATACATAAAATACGAGAACGAGTACAAGGTATTTGCTTGTGGTCACTAGGACTCTTTGCAGCTGCAGCGGGGTGGCTCGTACAAAGCAGGATACATTTCCATTTATCCACAGCGCTTTTGATTGGGGCGGGTACATTCCTTGCATATTGGGTACTTAGACACCGATATTTCCTAGACTTGGAAATCGGCTTCAAGAGTCAGATGCGTACGGCTGCAAAATTGGAGAAGGCCTTGCATCTCTACACACCGCGCTTCTTCACAGAGGATGACGATTCGTTGTACCCAGAAAAATGGGAAGAGGCAGGAACCAAGACAGCCGACGGGAACTATTTCAATAAAAGCTATGAACTGATGCTTGTCGGACTGATAATCTTCTTTCTGGCGCTTGCGCTTAAGACCTGCATATGAGAATAGGTGAATATTTCTTCTCAACCGATACAGAAAAGTCCACACTGCATCGGCGCATAACTCCAACACAGGAACAGCGTGATCAACAAACAAAACGTTGGAATGATCTTTGTGATTATCTTAAGGGGGACCTAGGCGAAAAGACCGACGCCCCGATGTATTCCTGGCTTCAGGGTTCCTATAAGATGGGTACGCAGATTCGTCCGGTTAGCAAATCAGAAGAATTTGATATCGATCTTGGTATTTATTTCAGTTGGCCAGGAAATCCCGAAGATAATTTCGGGGCAAAATATCTAAAATCACTCGTACAAAAAAGTATTGAATCCTACGCTGATGAAGCGGGTGAGGGAGTTTACGCCGATCTAGTTCCAAAAAAGCGCTGTGCCCGGATTCATTATCCGGGTGGATTTCATATCGATGTACCAACCTATCATGTTGATATGGAGCGTGATGCGCGCTCTCTAGCAACTGAAGCAGATCTCTGGGAGGAGAGTGATCCAAAGAAGTTATATGTCTGGTTCCGCAGCAACTTCACTGAAGACACCGATACTCAGGTACAGCGAATTATTCGGTATTTGAAAATGTATTTTGCACTCCACATAAATGGAGACGCACCCAGTTCAATTTTAATTACCGTTCTTGCAACCGAAGCGTACACTTTACTTCCTGATGCAGAACTAACTAGTGATGATACGGCTCTGAGACATGTTGCCGCAAAAATTGCAGAGCGCCTAGAGACAGATATTAAAGTACCTAATCCAGTTAACACAGAAGAGAATCTTAATAGACTTAATGATGACGCAAATAATTCTTTTGTGGAGCAGCTTTGGCGTCTTGTCGATCTTGGCGATCGTGCTCTTGCTTCGGATTCTCAGTTCGAGACTGTGGCAATTTGGATAGAGGCGTTCCAACATTTCTTCCCGTCTCCAATTCCTGATAATAATGATTCCGCAGTCACGGCAATCATTCCTGTCGACTTCATCCCCATCGTCGATGTTAGGGCAATCTCTAAAACGAACGCTCAAGCAGTATATACGGGTACAGATAGGATTGGTCCAATCCCTAGACAATGCAACATTAAATTCACTCTTAGGAATGCAAACCAGCTTCCTGTGGGCGCTCGTGTGCATTGGATAGTTCGAAATGAAGGACAGGAAGCAGAGTTAACTAACGACATGGGACATCCTGCAGGGGAGGGTCCAGTAGGAAGGGACGAGAATTCCGCGTACCTAGGCACGCATTTTATGGATGTGACTATCTTCTCTCAGTTCGGTACTGTACTAGGTTTTAAACGCCTACCAGTCAAGATTCATGGCTTAGTCGTCCCGCTTCGTAATCCTAAGAAACCTGGATATTTAAGATTCAAGAAGAAGAGGTAACTAGACTATGTGCACCGCTTTTTCTTTAAGGATAAGCTTGCCGCGCAACTGTTCAAGTAGCTCGCGCTTCTCGTCGATTGATCCTTCCTCGAGCAAATACTTTACGTATCGTTTAACGTCCATTTCGAGGGCCTTCTCTTTTTCTTTTATGTCAACCGCTCACTTATGTTTTATAATAAATTCGATTTGAATTTACCTCAGAAATAATTCTTCGTTATTAAATTAGGAAATAAAGCTTATGAATCAAGCAGAGCTTGGGAGATATAGAGAGAATATTGGACGCGTCCCCGACAATCAAATCAGTCATTTTATTGTGTCCGATTCGGGGGTTTCTGAAGAGGGTATCGGCGCGGCTGAATTTATCTTCTGGCTTGTCTATCGTGTGGAAATGGACTTAAAAGATCTTGCGCGAAAAGTTATGACTCAGGACAGGGAAGAAGCTGATGAAGAAGAAATCGGAAGGTTTGTTGACGATGTCTTTGATGAGCTTGTTTTCATGGGCAAGATTAAACTCGTAGAGAAGAACGTCAGAAGGGAGGATGGTACTGGGAAGTTTGACCCGTTGTTTAGAACCCTTAGGCAACTAAACGATATTCGAAATCAACTTTTCCATCCCAGAGAAAATATAGAGAATATTTTATACCGAGGGAATCGGATTAGTGAGCGGGGAACAAAAAATCAAATGATAGAAGATATCACCATTGGTTTCTTGGGCGGAATACATGATGAATGAGGAGTGTCTCGTCTATCTTGTTTTACAAAAGTAGCTGGTACAGCACCACCACTCCTTTCCACCTGTCAAAACTCTCCAAGAATCCCTTAATCATCTCAAAATCGACCTATACCGGCCCCCGTCGCTAAAGAGGGAAGAAGAGTCGCGGAAGAACCCTTGGATTGCTTGTAGTGGCGGGTACCGTACCGACATGGACAACAAGCAAACGAAAACCGCCCTTTCGGGCGGTTTTCGCATTTCGTGTATACTTTGCTTATGTCTGAAGGCATCCCAACACATTCAGAAAAAGAGCCAACGAGAAAGGAAAAGATTATTGCCCTGGCTGTAGAGCTGAGTGAGAGCCGCGAAAGTTTTGCTTTTCCCGGTATTGACCCAGAGTTCTATTCAAAAATAAAGGCCGGGCAAGAGGAAGACCCGGACCACAGTACTCCTATAGACGAGTTGGTAGAGAGATTTAAGAACGAGGGGATGAAAGTAGTCTTAGGGAAGTACCCAGAGAGCGGTAATGTGTTCATCTTACCCGCACAGAGTGATGATATTGAGAATGACAGTGTTTTCCCTCGACATTTGCAAATCAACGAAGGGATGAACGACAAGCTGAAGGAGCTTATCTCGTTGGGCAGAAGCTAAGAAGCAAATCTGACGCTGTGCGCGGTCAACTCAGCTTCTTAGCGAGCTCTCTCAGCTTGTGGAGAAAGTATCCGAAGAAATCATTATCGAAGAGGGCGTGCGCTAGGGGAGCACTGGTAGACTGTATCTATGGAACGCGACACATTTGAAAAGCTCGTCGAAGAAGGATTTCTCCTCATTCCGGAAAAATTTCGCGCGAGGATTAAGAATGTCGCACTTCTCGTCGAAGACGAACCTTCGCAGGAGATACGGCAGCAGGAAGGACTTGGGGAAGGAGAGACACTCCTCGGGCTTTACCAGGGCATACCCAACACGGCGCGCGGCGATTCGTACGGCGTTGGTCCGACGCTCCCTGACACCATCACGCTGTACAAATTGCCGATAGAAGAAGCGGCGAGGGGCATCCCCGAGGAAATTCGAAAGGTCGTCGCCGAGACCATCTGGCACGAGTTCGCACACTACTTCGGCATGGACGAGAACGAAGTGCGGCTTCGAGAAGAAGAACGCTCCAGCTGAAATAGGTTTTCCGGAAACCCGGAACGCGGCCTCTTTATTTAGAAACAGCGATGTTTGTCGGCGCGCCCGCTGCAAAATGCTGGACGTTGTCGAGGGTCGTGTCGAGAATGCGTCCGACCGCTTCGGTCGTATTGAAGGCGGCGTGTGGTGTAACGATGACGCGCGGATGATTGATGAGGTAGTGGTTCTCAAGCGTTATCTTGAGTGCGCTCTCGTTTGGGTGGGGCGCGGTGAGGAGCGACATTTCGTCGGTCAGATCGCCCTCCTCTTCAAGCACATCGAGCGCTGCGCCTGCGAGGGTGCCGCTCTTGAGCGCCTCGACGAGCGCATCGGTCTCGACGACCGCGCCGCGCGCGGTGTTGATGAGATAGGAGCCCTTTTTGAGAGAACTGATGTTGTTTTTATTGATGAGGTGGTGCGTGTGCTCGTTGTACGGAACATGGAGCGTGATGATATCGGAGGACGCAAGCACCTCTTCAAGCGGCGCGTAGGCGAAGTCGAGCGTATGGGCGAGCTCGGCGTTCGGATACGCATCGAAACCGATGACTTTCATAGCGAAGCCCCGTGCCATCTTGATGACATGTGCGCCGATGTGTCCGGTACCGATGACACCGAGCGTCTTCCCCGAGAGGTCGAAACCGCGCAATCCGACAGGAGAGAAAGTACCGGCGCGCACGCGCTCATCCGCATCAATAACGAGCCGCGAGAGCGCAAGCATAAGCGCGAATGTGAATTCAGCGACGGTGTTTTCGCCGTAAAATGGGACATTCACCACGGTGATACCGCGTTCTTTCGCCGCCGCGAGATCGATATGGTCGAAGCCAGTCGAGCGAGTCGCGATGAGTTTTAGAGCGGGGAAGCGGTCGAGCTCGGCAGTGCCGACAGGAGAATCTATAAAAATACACAGCACCTCTGCAGCTGGGTCGGTGAAGTCCGGCTCTGAGGCCAGCGTTCCTGTATGAAAAACAACCTCCGCATCTGGAAGTTTCGCTCGCACACGCTCCTTCTCCCACTCCTCGCCCGAAAAGTATTGAATTTTCATAATTATTCCTCCAGTGTACCGTGTTTTACTTCCGTCTTCCACAGCAATCCGCCGTCCGTCGGGCAGAAATCGCTCGTCCTGTGCACAGACTCCTATTGACTTACTCGTCATTAGTCGGTATACCGAACTCAATCTTACTAACATCTAGCTAGTCGAGAGACGGTAAACAGGAAATGGAAAAATACTCATTCAACGGGAACATTCTTATCATCGGTTGTGGAAGCATCGGGCAAGGCGTACTGCCGCTTCTCTTGCGGCATTTTTCAGTTACACCGGACCGCATCACTATCGTTACGGCCGACAAACGCGGGCAGGATGTTGCGCGCGAATACGGCATACGCTTTATCATTGACCCCTTAATGCCGCACAATCTCGATGAAATCGTCAGTTCGCACATAGGTCGGGGCGATTTCCTCCTCAACCTCTCGGTCAATGTGTCGTCGGTGGCGCTCATTGAGCATTGTCAGCGGAACGGCATACTGTATTTGGATACCTGCGTCGAACCGTGGCCCGGCGCCTATACCGACCCGAAGCGCTCTATCTCGCAACGCTCTAATTACGCGCTCCGCGAGGAGGCGCTGAAGCTTCGCAGCATCTTCGGCGCGGAGAAGTCACATCCGACCGCCATCATTGCGCATGGGGCAAATCCGGGCCTCGTGTCCCATTTCGTAAAAGAAGCGCTTTTGAATATTGCACGCGACATCGGAATGAAAGTGGAAGTCCCTTCATCGCAAAAGGCGTGGGCGGAACTCGCGCGCGACCTCGAGGTCAAAGTCATTCATATTGCCGAGCGTGATACGCAAGTGTCGCCGAAGCCGAAGAAGATAGGCGAGTTCGTGAATACCTGGTCCATCGATGGGTTCCATTCGGAAAGCAGTCAGCCGTCCGAGATGGGGTGGGGCACGCACGAAAAGAAACTGCCGAAGGACGGGAAAGAGCACGACTTTGGCTGCGGGAGCGCGATCTATCTGGAGCAGCCGAGCTTTCTTACCAAGTCGCGCAGCTGGACGCCAATCTCGGGACCCCAGCACGGCTGGATCGTCACGCATCACGAAGCCATCTCCATTTCCGATTATTTGACCGTGCGGGATGGCGACACTATTGAATACCGTCCGACCGTGCACTACGCTTATCACCCGTGTGACGGTGCAGTGCTTTCGCTCGACGAACTGGTTAGTAACAATGGCGTACTACAGAAGGACCAGCGCCTCATCGGGGAGGACATCATGCCAGGCGGCGTTGATGAACTCGGTGTCCTCCTCATGGGCCACAAGAAAAATGCGTATTGGTACGGCTCGCACCTCACCATTGATGAGGCGAGAAAGCTCGTGCCACACAATAATGCAACCGGCCTCCAGGTGACCGCAAGCATCATCGGCGCGATGGTGTGGGCGATACGGAATCCTGAGAAGGGCATTGTGGATGCAGATGAAATAGACCATCAGGTCTTGATGACTGTCGCGCGCCCGTATCTGGGCGAAATGCTCGGCATGTACACCGATTGGACGCCAATTAAGGGCCGCGGCGAGCTCTTCCCGGAGCATTTTGACGCCGAGGACCCGTGGCAATTCGAAAACTTTAGAGTGTCGTAGCGCGCTCTGCCGGGACAATCCATTCACGGACGAGTTCTAAAAACTCGTCCGCTCGGTTTTCCATACCTACCTCACGCAAGTGCAGAAGCGGATGACACTCCGGCGTGTACTCGTAATGGCCGCGGACTTCGCCGTCGGTAAAAATGCGGACATGGTACTGGTACTTGAAGTCTGTGGTGCGCCGTAGGCTCACGAGCTGATCATCTTCTTTCCAGGCGATGAAATGGTTGCCAAAACCTTGCTCGACAAGGAATTGGACGAACTCATATGCCGAGCGTTCTGGATGGAGTGTGCCGAGCAGGAAATCCTGCCGTCCTTCGTGCCTCACGATACCGAGAGCGAGCGAAGTGTCGCGTACGGGGGCATGAAAGGGGGTGTAAAACTTCCAGAACCAATACTTCAGGCGGTCGCCATGCGACTGAGGGTACGCCATGCGCGAGCGCGGCAATTTCTTAACCCACTTTTCCATGGCGGAGCGAGTGACTACCGGAAGCAGTACGGAAACTTCCGTCTCATGTACGGCCGTGCGTAGCGATCAAGTCCCCAGTAACCGGCGACGCGACGGGCGCTCATAAGGCCGAGTGCGAGCACGAGAAGGACAGGGTTCATGCTCACCGTTCCGGCGAGCATGAAGTTGAGGTTCATAAAGAAGCCGAAGAACGCGGCGATGCCAGTGAAGAGTCCGACAATGAGTCCGACGCCGACAAGCACTTCGCCGACGGCGACCACATTTGACCAAACCGTAAGATTTGGAAGCACCGCGCTCTGAAGGAAAGAGGCGTACCAGCCTTGTACATCCGGATGGGCACCGACGGTTTTCGCAAGCGCTCCCTGGATGAAGCCATTAAGCGCGGCGCCTGCGTCGGAGCCGAACCACGCCGGGTTCGTCACTTTTGCCCAACCGGCCACGAACCATTCGTAGCCCAGGTAGAGGCGGACGAGGAACCAGAGGGGTGCGCTCGCCGTATTTGCAGTAAAGAAATGGGTAAGTGCGCCCTGTTCAATAGTATGGGTATTCATACCTCCATTCTAAACTAGATAGGACGAAACGAAAGGGAGGTGTGGGGAGTACCAGGAGCGGTTTTCTGGGCTTACGAAGTCCCCAATATGCGCAGTCTGCCCCTACTGCATGAGGTTTTTATGATAGAGTGCGCGATATCATGCGCACCAGCCGTTCGTCGGCCCGCATAAGCAAAAAAAAGACCCCCGCCCGGCCTCGATCTCTCGCCGTTGCCTCCTCTTTCCTCGCGAAGCTTCACACCAATGAAAGCGCCGACTGGTCGCGCGCGGACAAGAGCCACCTCCTCTCGCTTTTTAAGCGAATGGCGGTTGATGTCCCTGCATATCGGAAATTTCTCCGCGAACACGGGGTGCGGCGTGATGCCATTCATACTGCGGAAGATTTTGCCGCTGTTCCGGTGATGTCAAAAAAGAATTATCTGCAGAAGCACGAACCCGCAGATCTCCTGTGGCACGGCTCAATGCGCTCGCCGCAGGTGCTCACCTCGACATCGGGTTCGACAGGGAAGCCGACATACTTCGCTCGTTCCCATGAGGTCGATGAGCACTCCTCATTCGTTCATGAACTCATCTTCCGCACTAGCTCGCTGAAAAAAGATAAGTCGACACTCGTGATTGTTTGTTTCGGTATGGGCGTATGGATCGGCGGGCTCATTACCTATCAAGCATTCGAACTCATGGGGCGGCGGGGCTATCCCATTTCGGTTCTCACACCGGGCATCAACAAGACAGAAATACTGAAGGCGTTGACCGACCTTGCGCCGCAATACGACCAAATAATTCTTGCGGGGTACCCGCCGTTCCTGAAAGATATCATCGACCAGGCGCTTGCGCAGGGCATCTCTTTCAACAAGCACAAGATGATGCTTCTTTTTGCGGCGGAAGCATTCACCGAGAATTTCCGTGACCATCTCGCCGCAAAAGTCGGCATTGAGAACCCGCTTACCGATGCTATCAACATCTACGGGAGCGCCGACATCGGTTCTATGGCGTTCGAGACGCCGTTCTCTATCCTTGCACGACGTCTCGCGATGAAAGATCAGAAACTTTTTGCCGATATCTTCGGCGGCACGACGAAAACGCCAACTTTCGCGCAATTCGTGCCGGAGTTCGTTTCATTTGAAGCCCCGAACGGCGAGATACTCATATCAGGGGACAGCGCGCTCCCGCTCCTACGATATTCGATAGGAGATCATGGGGGTGTGTTCACTTTCCGCGAGCTCGTTGAGCGGTACAAGGCGCATGGCGTCGACCTCGTGAAGGAGGCGCAGGCGGCCGGCATCCGCAAGCATGTGTACGAGCTGCCATTCGTGTATGTTTTTGAACGCATCGACCTTGCGACGACGCTCTACGGCCTGCAGGTATACCCAGAAACGATAAAAGAAGTACTGCTCCAGAAGCATTTCGTCGATACGCTCACCGGCAAGCTCACACTTATAACGAAATTCGATGAGCGCCACGATCAGTATCTGGAGATCAATCTTGAACAAAAGCCGGGGAAGGAAGCTGGAAAAGTCTTCTCCTCGGAATTGCTCGCGGAGATAGTCAAAAGTCTGCGCGAGAAGAATTCCGAGTTCCGAGAATTATCCGATTTCCTTGGGAAGCGCTCAGAGCCGAAGCTCGTTTTTTGGTCGTACGAAGATCCGCTCTATTTCAGGCCGGGCATCAAACAGCCGTGGGTAGTCCGTCAGTCGTAAAAACGGTGCGTGGTACTATTCCGGTATGAAACCGGAACAATTCGACCGCGTACGAGAATCATTTGCCGCGTTCCGCGACCGTCTGCAGCCAGTTCGGATCGTGGACCGCTACGACCTGCTCCTCGAAGACCTTTTTCTCATTCGTAATCCACGATTTAAGTTCATTAAAGAGCATGCGGACGAGGTAAAGGTATTTACCGAGGAATATTGTGCCGGCAAAACGCTCGAAGAAGCGGGGGAGTGGTTCTTTTTCCCGTGGAATAAGACGCTCGCACACTATCTGCCTCACGAAGAGCATCAGGAAATACGCACCGCTCGCAATCGCAATATCATTACGAAAGAAGAGCAGGCAAAGCTGTACGACCTTACGGTTGCGTACGCCGGATTGAGCGTCGGCAGTCATGGCGCCCTGACTTTTGCACTCATGGGCGGTGCTCGGCACATAAAGATTGCAGATCCAGACGAGGTTTCGCCGTCAAACCTGAATCGCATACGATTCGACTTTCTTGCCTTGGGGCGCAAGAAAGTTGATCTCGTACGCGAATATATATACCAATTGAATCCGTATGCCGAAATCGAGGTATTTGATTCCGGCGTCTCGGAAGAACTCATGGACGCCTTCCTCAAGGGCGCCGATGTGCTCGTCGAAGAGACGGATAATCTTGAAATGAAGATTCGTCTCCGGCTCGCGGCTCGCGAGCGGGGCATTCCGGTCGTTATGGCGACCGACAACGGGGACAATGTTATCGTCGAAACAGAACGGTTTGATCTTGATAAGACCAAGCAGCTTTTCAATGGAGTCATCGGCGATGTGAATTTAGAAATGTTCAAATCCTTTGCCCCTTCCGATCTGCCGAAACTCGCGACCAAGATTGCCGGCCCCGAGCTGGTGACAGAGCGCATGATGAGCTCGCTCCTGCAGGTCGGTCGCGAAATCTATTCTTGGCCGCAGCTCGGAGATGCTGCAACACTCTCGGGCGTCGCCATTGCCTACATCCTGAAGCGGCTTGCGCTCGGCCAGGCAGTGAACGAGGAGAAGTGCGAAATAAGCCTTGATGCGCTGCTTGATCCGTTGCACCACGAACCTCAGGTGAAGGATGCGCGCGAAAAGGCACGCGCGAACTTCTTTGCCGCGCTCGGCCTCTAACCTATGGACGCGGTATACGAGGAAAAGATACGGAAAATCCTCGCCGCAGCCGTCGCTGCTCCGTCGGGAGACAATTCCCAGCCGTGGCACTTTGCGTTTCGCGCGCCGGACTTGATTGAGTTCTATGCGATGCCGGAAAAAGACAATGCGCTTTTGAATATAGATGAGAGCGGCACCGGTATCGCGCTCGGAGCGGCAATACAGAATGCCGAGCTCGAAGCTAAGGCGCTGGGGTTTACTCCGGAGGTACGCTTCGGCGGAAGAGCGCCGCTTGTTGCGACACTCGCTCTTCGGGAGAGGGGGCATTTCTCGGAATCGGAACAAATTCTCGAGCGGGCCATTCCGTTTCGGCACACGAACCGCAAGGCATATAAGAGTGCGCCGCTCGCAAGCGAGGACCGACAGGCCCTTTTAGGTGCAGTAGGGGAGACGGACGGCGTGTCTTTTGCACTTCTCGAGGATAAAGAGAGTATGGCTCTTGTCGCACGCGCGCTTACGACGATGGAGGAGGTTGCACTGCAAAACAAATCCCTGCACAAGCTCTTTTTTGAAAGTATTTTCTGGTCGAAAAAACAGAATGCTGCTGGAGAACCCGGCTTGTATATCAAGACACTTGAATTGCCGCCGCCCGCGCAGCTTCTTTTCAAGGTGTTGCGGTATTGGCCAGTAGCGAATGTACTCGCAAAGATTGGTTTTCCAAAAGTAGTCGCGGCGACCAATGCAAAACAGAACGCGAGCGCCTCCGCGTTCGGAATCATCACCATCGGCCAGTTCGACCGCACGCACTATATGGAAGCGGGGCGTTTGCTCGAGCGGGTGTGGCTCACGGCGGCTGCTCGCGATATGTCGCTTCAGATAGTGACGGGACTGTTGTTCCTCGCGCGCACTGTGGCGCGTGGCAACTCATCGTCTTTCTCCGCCGATGAGCGCGCATTGGTGAAAAGTGCATATGCCCGGATACAGGAGCAGATGAACGGCTCAAACGAACCGTTCCTTATGTTCCGGATCGGCTATGCTGAAGCGCCAAGCGCGGTGTCATTTCGCAAGCCGCCCGTTGTTACAGGTACGCGCTAGAATGTTATGAATGTGATCTCGAACCTCGATCTCATGTCCGTCGGCATCGCAGTTGCGGGCATTGGCCTGCTCGGCTTCGTCATCCTTTTCAACAATATGCGGTCGACAACGAACCGCGCTTTTTTCTATTTTTCTATCGTTACGGTGTGCTGGAGCATTCTCAATTACTCCTATTACCAGTTGCAGGCGGGGGATACGGCACTCTGGCTTCTTCGCGGGGTAATGTTTTTCGCAACTTGGCATGCGTTCACTTTTTTCCATCTGGCCTCCGTTTTCCCTGAAGACGAGTACCGTCGACCGTACTGGCATACCTACGGGCTCGTACCGCTCACGGGCGTTGTTTCGTTGCTTACGCTTACTCCGTATGTTTTTGAACGAATAAATGTAATCAGCTCCAGCGGAGAAATCGGTGGAGTTCAGAACGGTCCAGCCATCGCCCTATTCGGCATCTTCGTGTTTTATCTCATTGTCTCGGCTATTTGGAAATTGGTCCGAAAGACCGTTAAAGCCTCGAAGGATCAGCGGCGCCCATATTCGCTGATGCTCTCAGGAATGGTCCTCACATTCATATTGCTTCTCACATTCAACTTTGTTATCCCGGCAGTGTTCAATAATCCTCGCTACATACCTTTTGGAGCGCTTTTCCTACTCCCGTTCGTGGTAATGACCTCCTACGCTATCTATCGGCATCATCTTTTCAATCTGGAAGTCGCAACGACTGCGTTCCTCGGCTTCATGGTGACGGTCTTCACTTTCGTGAATGTGCTCTACTCGACTGACACGAGCGCGGTCGTTATCAATATCACCGCATTCCTCATCGTGCTCATCGGCAGCATCAGGATTGTCCAGGATACGCTCAGTCTTAAGAAGCTCACAAGAGAGCTTCAAGATATCAATGAACGGCAAGAGGGGCTCATTCATTTCATCGGGCACGAGGTGAAAGGATTCCTCACCAAAAGCGAGGGCGCATTTGCGGCGCTTGTCGACGGTGATTTCGGCGAGCTCCAAGACGGGATGAAGCCGTTTGTGGAGCACGCGCTTGCGGAGTCGCGCCAGGGCGCCGACTCGGTAGCAACTATTTTGAAAGCGGCGAACCTGAAGAAAGGAACCGTGATCTATACGAAAGAGCCGTTCGATTTGAAAGCGCTTGTGGCAGAAGCGGTAGAGAAGGAGAGTCTCACGGCGAAACAGAAAGGGCTCGAGCTCACCTTTACCGCTGATGAAGGCTCGTACCAGATGACGGGAGACCGTGCGCAGATTAACGACCATGTCCTGCGCAATCTCATCGAAAATTCCATCAATTACACGCCGTCGGGTTCCATCGCGGTCTCGCTCAAGAGAGAAAACAACAAGCTTGTTTTTGCAGTGAAAGACACCGGTGTCGGCATCACAGACGAGGACAAAAAACGGCTCTTCACCGAGGGCGGCCACGGTGCGGACTCTATCCGGGTGAATGTGCACTCAACCGGCTACGGCCTCTTCATCGCGAAAAGCATTGTCGAAGCGCACGGCGGTACCGTGCGCGCTGAAAGCGAGGGGGCGGGGAAGGGTTCGACTTTTATTGTTGAATTTCCGTCTCAATCATCAGAGGTGCTAGGATAGTTTTTATGTCTCTTCAAACAAAGAAACCTGCGCGAGCGGGAGCCGTGCTTCGCGCCTACAGCAAGGCGGCTTTCGAATACCCCTGGCTTTTAGGCGGTGCCGTTGCCGCAACGATTGTTATCGAGGGGGCGGGCGTCGTCGCGCCGCTGTTTCTGCGACAATTCATCGACTTGCTCTCGAAGGGATCCCCGACCACCGAGGTCGTGCAGATGCTCCTTGTAACCCTCATGTTCTTCACGGGGGTCAACCTTGTGAGCTGGCTCGGCCAGCGCGTGCGCCTCTTTGCGGTCAATCGTGTCGAGTCGCGAACGATGGTTGACCTCTACCAAAAGGCTTTTGATTATCTGCTCGGACATGCGCACGAATTCTTCATATCGAATTTCACCGGTACGCTCACGCGTCGCGTGACGCGCTATGCGCGCGCTTTTGAACAGGTGTTCGACAGTCTGCTCTTCAATTTCTTCCCTGCGTTTCTGTTCGCGGCGGGCATCATCGGCGTCCTTTCAACGCGCAGCGTGCTCCTTGGTGTTGGGCTTCTGGTATGGACTGTGTTTTTCGTTTCCGTGCAATTCTGGATGATGCTCAAGCGCCAGCCGCTGCGGCTGGCGCGCACCGAAGAAGATAGCAAGGTGACGGGCTTTCTTTCCGATGTCGTACTCAACCATTCGGCCATTACGGTGTTTGCCGCGCTTCCGTTCGAGCGCACGCGTTTCGCAGAAACGATCAAGGGGTGGTATGTGGCGCTCCGGCGCGTGTGGGATGCCGATCTCTGGATCTACGGCGTCCAGGGACTTCTCGCTACCGGCATCGAGTTTGCTCTCCTCGCGGGTGCAGTATTGCTTTGGCAGAAGGGTTTGGTGACCGTCGGAGATTTTGCGCTCATTCAAGTGTATGTCTTGGGTCTCTTTAACCGCATATGGAACATCGGGCAGAATATGCGCCAACTTTACGATGCTTTCGCTGACGCAACCGAGATGCTCGACATTATGGAATTGCCGCACGGAATACAGGACATACCCGGAGCAAGGCCGCTTGTTGTGACAAATGGCGCGATTGTTTTCGACCATGTGCGTTTCGAATACCACGATAGCCACGCGGTACTTAAAGATCTTGAGCTCGCGATACGGCCGCATGAGAAAGTGGCGCTCATTGGCTCCTCGGGAGCGGGGAAGACGACCATCGCGAAGGTTCTCCTACGCCTTTATGATGTGAGCGGCGGTTCCATTTCCATCGATGGCCAAAACATCGCGGAAGTAACGCAGGAGAGTTTGCGTTCAGCGGTCGCATTTGTTCCGCAGGAGCCGATGCTGTTCCACCGCTCATTAATGGACAACATCCGCTATGGCCGACAGGATGCGACTGATGAGGAAGTCATCGAGGCGGCGAAACAAGCGCATTGTCACGAATTCATCAACCAATATTCCGAAGGATTTGCGACGATGGTTGGCGAGCGCGGCGTGAAGCTCTCAGGCGGCGAGCGCCAGCGGGTCGCCATCGCTCGTGCCATTTTGAAAGACGCTCCCATCCTCGTGCTCGACGAGGCAACCTCAAGCCTCGATTCTGAGTCCGAGCGGCTCATTCAGGACGCACTTCTGCGGCTCATGAAGGGGAAGACCGTTATTGCTATTGCACACCGCCTCTCTACGGTGATGAACATGGATCGTCTCATCGTGATGGAGGAAGGCGCGGTGGTTCTTTCGGGAACGCACAATGAGCTTCTTGCGCACGAGAGCAATCTTTATAAGAAGCTTTGGGAGATACAGGCGGGCGGATTCATTCGGGCGGACTAATTGTTGAATTACCTGCACAATTTGGTACTCTCGGGATATCGCCGTTGTATGAGGACATACATCAGCGCGTTCGGCTCGCCGGTTGTAAGCGTTACCTGCACGCTTTCACCGGGCTCGCTCAGAGAGCGTAGAAATGAGTGAAGAAGCTCATTTCTACGCTTCTTCGCTCGCCGGTGTAGTTCAATGGTTAGAACGAGGGACTCATAAGCCCTAGACAGTGGTTCGATTCCACTCATCGGCACAATATTTGTTCATCAGTGGATAGTGAATGGTTTGAGTAATGTCCTGTCATATAATTTGTGTATGCCGATACACCGGGAACTAAACCACGACTTTTTCGAAAAATGGTCGCCCGAGATGGCGTATGTGCTCGGGTTCTTTGCGGCTGATGGCTCGATGCTCCGCAACGGCCGTGGCGCACACTTTATCGAGTTCACCATTACGGATCGTGTTGTTCTTGAGCAGATACAACGAGTGACAAATTCAACGCATCACATCGCGGAGCGTAAAAAAGGAGTTACCCACAAGACTGCGTATCGTTTGCAAATTGGTAGTTGGAAATGGTTTAAAGATCTATCTTGTCTCGGTTTTATGCAGAATAAAAGCAAGAGACTACCGTTACCCAATATACCGAAGAAATATTTTGGAGATTTTGTACGAGGGTATTTTGACGGCGACGGATGTGTATATTTTAATCACCTTAAATTTGGGGATCGCAAGAAACATCGTTTGATATTACTAACGCTATTTACGAGTGGCAGTCGTCAATTTTTGGATTCTCTTTGGGAGAAACTAAAGACTCACGGGGTACACGGAGGATCGTTGAAGAATAAAACGCGTGGTTTCGAGCTAGTTTTCAGTCATAGCGATAGCATTGCGCTGCATCACATTATGTATCATACTGGGGGAACTCCAGAATTATATTTACCGCGCAAGCGAGAAAAGCTTGAAAAAGCAATTCGGGAGTTAAGAATGCGGGGGTAGCTCAACTGGTTAGAGCGCCGCCCTGTAGATGTGCAGCTTTCCTGAGAAATTGGGATTGAAACTTTCTGGGATATCGGTGGAGGCTAAGTTCGCGATAAGCGAATATGCGAATACCGAGGGAACCCCGCGATTATCGCGGGGGCGCCGTAGAGACTAGATACCGGAACCCTAAGGGTGAAAACCTATGGTGAAGATATAGTCCACGCCACTGCGAAAGCAGTGGAAAAAGTGCACGGCGGAGGTTGCGGGTTCAAGTCCCGTCCCTCGCGCATTCAACAAAACACGCC
>Ga0172379_10001439_pt1 | contig 47198 bp, 47 predicted proteins | sample GrowelOW334metaG_FD_119756 | JGI IMG/M metagenome (GOLD analysis project Ga0172379, IMG submission 119756) | Groundwater microbial communities from an aquifer near a municipal landfill in Southern Ontario, Canada - Groundwater well OW334 metaG | ecosystem: Environmental > Aquatic > Deep...
TACCGAGAACGCCGCACATCGCCGCAACCACTGCCGCGCCCAGAACCCAACCGAGTGCCTTTTTCATGGTCGACCTCCCATCCGTACACGCCGTAAAAGTTTTGGACCAATTCCTTGACTCTCCGGCGTATCATCCTCAGGAGAACATCAAATGTTCTTTGGTGTTTTCCCGAGAACAATACAGACACAGGAGATGCATGAACTTAGCGCAAACTATCTATCTTGTCAAGATTCGGCTCCCCCTAAGCCTTCCGACGCGCTTCACCGCCTACGGCATTGACATTACCCCAATATTAGGCTAGGCTCCCCTGTCCTACCCAGTGACGAAAGGCATCGCCAGAACCACGGTCGTGATTCTCATGATGCTCTCCGCCACTGCTGGGAAAGTCTCGGCAGGATGAGAGTGAGGTGTATCCATGACAAAAATCGCTGGAGTTGTATGCGCGCTCTGTTTCGTCATCGGCGCGATGGGATGCAAGGAGAGGAGCAATCCTCCTCCGCGACGAGCCGTGGCATCCGTTCTGGATGCCGGACGGGCGCTCGTGCCGGATGCGCAGGCCGCGAGGCCTTCGCGTCCTGGCATGGTCTACATCCCGGGCGGGGCATACCGCACTGGGAGCACGCAGGCCGAGGTGGACGAGCGATGCAGGACCGCGCGTGAGAACGTTGCGGCTCTGTGCGCCCTGAACCCCACCCCGGGACCTGGGTGCCTGAGAAGCGGCGCAGAGGACATCTGCCAGATCGCGCAACGGGAGCTCCCTGCGCGAACGGTCGTGCTCGCACCGTTCTTCATCGACCAAACCGAGGTCACGACAACCGCGTTCGTAACCTGGTTGAACAGCCTCAGTCAAGACGATCTGGACATCAACCACACCCGCGTCCTGTGGCTACGAAGCATGCAGGACGAGCCGATCGTGGCTATGGCCGGATCTCGGCGGTTTGCCCGGGGGAGCAACCAGCGGACAGTCCCGCGCGAGTACGCGGGGATCGACCGTCAACGTGGACGGTTCCTCGTCCTCCCGGGCTTCGAGAACATGCCCGTGACCCATGTGTACTGGTCAGGCGCCAACGCCTACTGCCAGGCACAAGGCAAGCGTCTCCTCAGGAGCGACGAGTGGGAGGCCGCGGCGCGTGGTTCCGAGGGGCGACGTTTCCCCACCGGAGATCAGCCACCGACCTGTGCCATGGCACACATGCTTGCGACCTACACCTTCGAGCGCTGTCCAGGCGAAGGCGGACCCCGCCCCGTGGAATCGTTCGCGCAGGATCGTTCGCCATTCGGTGTGCTGAATATGGCTGGCAACGTGGGCGAATGGGTCGCCGAGCCCTGCATCAGACCGAGCGAGCTCCTACCCCCAGACCAGGGCGGCGGAGTCCCAAACCTGAGAGAGATGCCCTCGTTCCACCGCATGTACGGAGGCGATCGCAATCTCGAAGCGGTCGCCGCCGCCTCCTGGAGCTGTGCCCTTGGCGTGGGCTCTGGCTCTGGCTTCCGCTGTGCCGCTGATGTACCGACCGGGCATCCGGATCGGTAGTTCCTTCTCCTTCAGGAGTCTGTCGGCCCAGCAATCTCGCTGGGCCGACAAGCCACGTGAAACACATTCACCTGGCTCCAGAACTAAATCGCTGAGTCTCTCGGCAATTTTGACTGGAACTGCGCAGTACACACGTTCCCTTAAACAGGAAAAATAGATTTGGTAGACAACGCGCTCACGTCATCATACACTAGCCAACGCTCATTCATCATCTCTTATGGTTCTATGCGAAAGAAAATCGTCTTCGGTGCATTGGCCGCGTTTTTATTATCAGCGGGTGTTGTTGGCGCTTCGTCATACGAGTGGATTAATCCATTTTCTATTCCTGAAGACGACTGGCATGGCGAAGATGTCAAAGCATTGAGTTGGACCGTAAACACCTCGAGTAATTTTTACGAATATCGCACGGTTTACTACGCCACAACCACGAGCGGCTCGCCCTCGAGCTGGACGGAATTCACGGGATGTCGGCACGAAGGCTACGTGAATGGCACTGCGGACGATGGATGTGATTTTACTGCTCCTTATTATCCAGGGCCAAATCATAACCTTTGGATTCGCATCACCACAAACTTTGCCGGATGTAGCCCAAATACCTACACAGCAGAACCAGCAGAAGGTTGCGGCGACTACAGAGAGAAGGGTTTTCCTTTTTACCAATAGAACAAACCCCACAAACAGCAAAACATCCTCACCCGAGGATGTTTTTGGAAGTAATATGCCGCTTATTTTTCGTTGATGGCCGCACTGATGCGTTTTTGCGTGTCCAATAACGGTTTCAAAGAGACCTCTTCTACAAGATGGTCTGTCTGGCGATATTCAAAGGGATTATCAAGAAAACGGATAAACATGATCATGTAGATCGTGATAAAACTCACGAAGGATACGAAGAAAACACTTTCATAAAATGGATCCATACGTACAAAAATCATGCCAATCGCTAAAATACAGGTGATAATCTCTGCCACCGCATATCCGGTTCCAAGAAAGGACGTGTCGCGAATCGTATCCGCTCGCTTGAGCAAGCGCCTAATCGCGGCCTGATCTTGCTTCATGCGCACAATAAAATTCGCCTGCGTCAACGGCTCAAATGCAAGGAAAAAATGATTGAACCCTGTCAGCCGTTTCATCATGGCATCTGTACGCGTCTTTTTATAAAACCAGGAGACTGTCAGGGTCGAAAACTCTGCTAATTCTCGCAAAAATGCTCGCGCAACAGGATCACGTTTATTTTGCCAAACAATACTCACTTCATCTGTCAGCGCCTCCAAGTGCGAGGAAAGCTCGCTTGGAAGTTTCTCACTCTCTTTATAGTCCACAAGTACGCCGGAAATGAGAAAGCCAATGAGAAAAATGTTCGCAGAAATGATGGCGCCAAAGAGTGAGTTGAGTGTGAGGAATTCAGCCTGCTGACCATGGACCAAAAACTTTACCAAGACGATCAAAGCCACAAACGGGAGGGTCTTCAAGGCAAGAGCCCAACGAGAACGCAGAAAGGAGCGTAAAATCATAGGAAATAGTTTATGGCGCAGTCGCAACTACGGTAATCGTGGTTGCATAATCATCATAAGATCCTGTGGCTGTTGGCACGGTAATCTGATAATACGTGGTGCGCGTATCTGATTGCGCAACGTTAGCGTCAATAGAATAAAGCGTATCAGCCAAAGAAAACGTTGTCCAAACTAGCGTATCCGTAGAATATTCAAACTTCACCGTATCATTACCAGCCGCTTCTCCAAAGGTCCACGTATTCAAACCAACCGTGGTGAATGTTGAACTTCGGACCTGCAGTGCCGCAGGACCTGCATCAACCGTGATGGTCTGCGGATCATTCTTTGCGGTAGGCAATGTGCTGGTTGTTGCTCCAAGCGCAATATTGCCAAAAGCAATCGTTCCATCTGTAGAGATACTGATCGCAACAGCCGCGGCTAATACGGTAAACGCTGGAGACCCTCCATTTGCCGTAGTGTAGACCGAGGACTCATTACTCGCATCCGTAGTCAGCACGCGCCAATAATACGTGGTATTTGCGAGTGTCTGGCTTGCAGATCCAATGATGTATAACCCGCTTCCCTCAGCTTGACCTACGCGAAAATAACGGACACCTTGTGAACTTGTCACGGACACATAGTCTACTTCAGGAGCAATGAAATCTGCGCCATCATCAATCTGAATACGATACGCTACCTCGTCTGCCACATTTTCATCAGCAAGCGTAAACTCAAATTGCGGTTGATTGGTAGAGGTAGTAGACCCATCAACAATGCCAGATGGGCCAAGACCTGTTGGCGCGTCAGGTGGGACATTGACGCCCGTGTACCAGACCGTTCCGTCACTTCCTGAATCACCCGACGTCCCATTGTTTGATCCACCGCTTGTTGTCACATAGGTAGTATCTGTCAGAGGAAAGTCATTCAATGTCGAGTAGTGTACGGCGATCCTTCCTCCACCTCCTCCACCGCCATACGCATAGGCCGCGCCTCCGCCCTTGGAAGAGAGTGAGCCTGATGAGCCGTTCAAGGTATCAACGGATAAATAGATGGTTCCGCCTGAACCGCCGCCCGCGCCATTCCCAGAGGGACTTTCCGCAAGAACACCATCCGCAAGAATAGGCCCCAGAATCGTTGCGGCACCTGCAACGGATAGCGAAACAAGGCCGCCCCCTGCCCCAGGCATGTCATTAGGAGCCGAAGACCAGCTTGCACCGCTAGAGCCGATATGCGAAGGCGAAACACGTTTGCCATAAGTGGCAGAAGCCGTTGATCCCCATCCAGGGCTTCCCCTTCCACCAGCCCCTCCATACCCACCACCTCCCCACAGACCAACACCATACCCGGTCTGACTCACGGTACACACTCTTGTCACAGCATCTGGTCCATAACCAGCATCACTCCCCAAATAACCGGGACATCCCTTGCCCGAGGCATCAATGCGCGAGGTGGCATCAATACTCAATGAGGAAAGCGTGGATGTCACACTGCAGTAAAAGGCAGAGTATTCAGCTAAGGTGAGGACCGGCGCACCTGGAATGGTAAGAATGCCGTTTCCCGCGAGTGTCTGCCCAGAGGCAGGGCCCACCACCCTAGTCGATGTTGCAGAAATACTTGTCCCCGGCGCGTCCCATGTCATGCGTGTTGTTGTGCCGTAGCTAATAAATGATGCGATAAAATCCATGGACGACCCATGGAATGTCGTAAGACCAGCCGCGGAAAAACTGGTTGTCGTGGAATCAAACGTGAGTGCGCCTGTACTCGAAACCGTCACCGAAGAGTGTCCGCCGGAAAAGAGCAACGCAGAATTGGTGATGCTCAGGGCAGAAGCCGATTGGATCGTAAAATCCGGAATAGGCGATCGACAATCAAATGTCACACCAGAAAACGATCCAACCTCAAAAACAGTGGAGTTCGTACTTGTACATGTAACCATTGCTCCATCACCTAGCGTTATTGTTGAGCGCACAAGATCAATACCGTCGTAAATCTCCACACCAGAAGTAATATACAAATCACCAGATCCATCATCATTTTGTCTATCCAATATCCAGGTAGTGCCATTTCCTCCTGCCATTCCATATCCCTCCACCCCAGGCGCCCCCTTGATCGCCGTGGCATTGCCTCTTGTAAAGCCGCTCAGCGTATCGTAAAGAATCGCCACACGACCGCCGCCGCCACCACCCCCGTAATACATGGCGCCCGCACCAGCATTTGCGCTTACAGAACCAGATCCTGCCAACGTACTTGCCTTCACATACACAGAACCGCCGGATCCGCCACCAGCGCCATTGCTTCCACCGCCTGGGGTTCCATTTGTTCCATCTGCTGTTATTACACCATCGATCGTGATGGTGCCTGCGGCAAAAATCTGTACGCGCCCACCACCAGAACCAGCCACAGCATCTGAAGAGGACCAGGCCGCACCACTCGAACCAAGATAGGTTGGCGCTGTTGAGGATCCATAGGTCCCCCATTGTTCCGTATTGCCAGACCCCTTGCCTCCAAATCCTCCATACGCCCCTCCTCCCCAGAGCCCAAAACCAAATCCACCCGTAGAAATAGCGCAGATTCCCGTATCAGGATCCGGTCCATAGCCGCTGTCCCCTGTATCGCCCTGACACCCTTTTCCGTCCACATCGATCGTCCCCGTGATGGTCACGGCATCCGCTGTAAGCTGAATGCCTGTTGAAGATCCTGCCGCATGCGTGATAGAAGCTCCGCTTTCAAGCGTAAAATCATCCGTTGCACCCAATTCCAGTGGCTGATCCCACACAATATTTGTTCCCGTCACATAGACAAGCGCATCTCCGGAAATATCCACCACACCTCCCCAGTGCACCGTAAAACCATCGCCACCGATATTCAAACTCGTACAGCTGTTATTATCCACGTATGCCTGATCAATAGATGTTTCCGCTTCAACAAAGCAATCAGCCGCTACCACAGGACGCACGTTGACTAAAAAAAGAAAACTCGCCAAGCAAAAAATACCCAATACAAAGAACCGTGTCGCACTTTTTTCCCGCAGAGCTGACATGTTGCTATAATAGCACGACAATACCCTGAAGAGAACGATTCTCAGGTCACACATTTCTTATGATATCGCTCTCAGCAGTCTTTTGGATCCACGCCTTTGAGATGCTTGGCATTTTTGCGTTCTTCATTCTTCTTGGAAGATCGCTGTGGCGTAAACAATGGCTCAATGGACTTGAGCTCGTAAGTGCAAGCGTCTTTGGCCTGCTTCTGGAGATAAGCAACATGGCCATTGGCCATACCTATGCCTACAGCACAGACTTTTTCTTCATGATTGCTGGAGCGCCGGTCGTGATTGGCTTGGGTTGGGCGACAATTATCTACTCGGTAATGCAATGGAGCGATGTCTTTGCCTTTCCTTGGTATAAAAAACCTCTTCTCGATGCCTTTTCTGCGCTTATCCTCGACCTCGCGATCGATGCTGTTGCTATACGTATCGGCCTGTGGTCTTGGACCATTCCCCTTTCTGAGGAATGGTTTGGCGTGCCCTATGAAAATCTTATTGGTTGGATCCTCGTTGTTTTTCTCTTTTCCTTTTTCGTCCGTTGGATACGCCAAAAAAAGCTCAAGCCGTTCTTACACGCTCTGTTACTGGCCGTACTCCCCATCCTCTCTTACATGGGCTTGCTCGTAGGCTTTACCCTGTACACAACTCTTTCCTCACTGCCCTACATCTTTGCCACACAACAATTTTCTCTGTTTCTTCAGCCAAATACCATGTTTGAGGTCATGACATTCCCCGAAGTGCAGACCTGGAAAGGAATCTGGCTCTTCCTTGTAACCATCGGGTTAGCAACGCAGGTCATCATCGCAAAAAAACAGAAAATACCGCTCAAAGCAAAACAAGACATTCTTACTTTTGGTGTCTTAACAGGCCTACACCTCTTTTTTCTCGCTGTTCTCTTTACAACGCTCCGCACTCAATCACCGCAAGCATTATTTTTGATAGGCTTGAGCAGTTTCGCCGTTCATCTCTGGCTCCATATCCCACGGCGCACTAACCAAACGCCTCTGCCTTAAAGCGTGTCTTGATATCGACATCATCATGCGCCAACAAAAGCTTGATCCCCTCCACAAAATCTTGCTTGCCGCATGCGAGAAATGAGCAGGCTGACAAATCTGTGACGTATTTTTGCACCATTTCGCGATGGATGCGGCCTCGCTCGCTTGGCCAGGAAGAGGGCGCGTCCTCCCCGGTGAGCGTTGGGACGAATGTAAAGTCTGCCCAAGTTTTTGCGATGCGCCGAAACGTCTCCATAAACAACAGGTCTTCTTCGTGACGCCCAGAATAGAAGAGTGTGACCTTTGGCGTTTCTTGGCCGAGATCTGCTTGCCGCGCCCATGAACGGACCATGGAAGAAAAGGGGGTGATCCCAATACCACCGGCAAAAATCACGAGTGCTTTCGCGTTTTCTGGTGGGAAAAACGCCCCAAATGGTCCTTGAATACCCACAATATCATCAGCAACAAGTCGTGAGGCGCGCAACGTGAACTCTTTGTAGATCTTGATCGTCAGCTCCAATCGACCATCCGTAGACTCTTCTGGCGCATTTGCCAGAGAAAAAGGGGCTTTCCACGTGCTTCCCTCTTCATCGTAGAGATGCAAAAACACCCACTGTCCTGCCCGAAAAGTCACGGTGTCTTCTACAGAACGCGGGATCAGAGTCAGGGTAAATATCTGTGAAGATTCTTGGTGGTTTTCCACCACACGGAACTGTTTGATGGTTTGCGAGGCAATCATGTCACGCCATTGTGCCCCACGCACCAAAAAACGAAAAGAGCGCCATGACGGCGCTCTTTCCCCGGGGCCACTCCCCCTCTACATCCCCCTCCGCGAGGGAGCGAATATGATCGCTAGATAATCAAGCCGATAATCAGCAAGGCCACGATGTTCAAAATCTTGATCATCGGGTTGATAGCTGGACCGGCTGTATCTTTGTAAGGATCACCGACGGTGTCGCCTGTGACAGCGGCCTGGTGGGCAAAGGATCCTTTACCGCCGTAGTTTCCTGCTTCAATGTATTTCTTTGCATTATCCCATGCCGCGCCGCCCGTGGTCATAGAAATGCCCACGAAAAGGCCGGTCACGATCGCACCCACGAGCAAGCCACCCAAGGCAACTGGCCCAAGCCACAAGCCAACAATGATTGGAGCCACGACTGGAATCAACGCTGGGACAATCATCTGACGGATCGCGCCTTTGGTCACCACATCCACGCAACGCGCGTAATCTGGTTTTGCCGTGCCTTCCATAATGCCCTTGATCTCGCGGAACTGGCGGCGCACCTCTTCAACCACTTGGCCAGCCGTGCGGCCGACAGCTTGCATGGCATAGGCGCCAAACAAGTATGGGAGCAGACCGCCGATAAACAGGCCAGCGATCAACTTCGGATCTTCCAAGGAAAAAGAGAAGACCAATGACTGGCTACGAATCGGATCAACCAATCCAGAGCTCAAAAGCTTAGCCGCGGCATCGCGAATCTCCTGAACATACGAGGAGAACAATACCATAGCCGCCAAACCTGCTGAGGCAATGGCATAGCCTTTTGTCACGGCTTTTGTTGTGTTACCAACCGCATCCAGAGGATCTGTTACGCGGCGCACAGATTCATCCATGCCTGCCATTTCTGCGATACCGCCCGCGTTGTCCGTGATCGGGCCAAACGCATCGATCGTAACGATGATGCCGGTCAACGACAACATGCTCACAGCCGCGATCGCAATGCCGTACAAGCCAGCAAAGGAATAAGCTGTCAGCATAGCCGCCACAATCACGAGAAGCGGAGCGGCTGTGGACTTCATGGACACAGCGAGGCCAGCAATAATATTGGTGCCATGACCTGTTTCAGAAGCCGCGGCAATCGATTTGACCGGAGAAAACGATTTGGAAGTGTAATAATCCGTGATCAAGACCATGAGCGCCGTCACGATCAAACCGATCAACGTCGCGCCATACAAGCGTCCCACAGAGTACTGGGAAACGCCTTCCATGACATACTTGGTCGCTGGATAGAATGCCACCGCAGAAATCACACCCGCGGCAATCAATCCCTTATACAACGCGCCCATGATGTTGACCTTGCCTTCTGCCATTTTGATGAAGAGCAAGCCAATAATAGAGGCAATAATCGACACGCCACCAAGCACGAGCGGATACACGAGTGCGGCTTGGGCGTTGCGCATGAGCAATCCACCAAGCAACATCGCGGCAACCGTGGTGACCGCATAGGTTTCGAACAAGTCTGCGGCCATGCCAGCGTCATCACCGACATTGTCGCCGACGTTATCTGCGATCACGGCTGGGTTTCGCGGATCATCCTCTGGAATACCCTTCTCCACTTTACCAACCATGTCTGCGCCTACGTCTGCGGCTTTGGTGAAAATACCGCCGCCAAGACGAGCAAACACAGAGATCAAGGATGCACCGAAAGAAAATCCGATCAGTGCCTTCATGTCTGGCATGGCCATGTGAAAGGCTGTCACACCAAGCAAGCCAAGACCCACAACCATAAGACCGGTCACCGCGCCGCCCTTTACTGCCACGTTCATGGCGCTAGACATGCCCTTTTTCGCGGCTTCAGCCGTGCGACAATTGGCGCGCACTGCTACATACATGCCCGCATAACCAGCGAGCGCGGAAAGCACCGCACCCACCACAAAACCCAAACCCACCTTCAAACCAAGCGATGGTATGAGGCAGATCATCACCAACAAAAGCAAACCAATCCACAAAACCGTTTTATACTGACGGTTCAAATACGCCCCGGCACCCTCTTGGATAGCCTTGGCAATATCCACCATTTTCTCGTTCCCAGCCGGGAGTTTGAGAATCTGGCGGGCTAAAAACGCGCCGTAGACAATCGCCAAAGTGGCTGTCCCAAGCGCAAACGCGAGATACACGTTCATAATGGCACGGACAAATGATGAATAACAAGGCCAAGCGTAGGGAAAACGGGGGTAAATGTCAACCAAACGCTTTTCTCTCTCTTCAGTTGACGTGTTTCTCTTTTTATGGTCTCCTCTCCTGCACGGCCACGCGTCCGTCACGCGAAAAAGAGGCACCCATGCCACATGTCGTCGTCTTTCGAGGGATACAGGAACCTAGAGGAATCAGAAAGGTGCTCCAACGAGCGCTGAAAAAGCACCACTTCCCCGAAGGAGTCTATAGCTTCTACACAGAAGAAAAAATTCCTGCTCGCGGACCAACTCCGGAGATCCAACTCGGAAGCGATAATGCTCGCGACCAATTCGTGACACTCAAGGTGAGGCCCAACGGGACGGGCAATGGCGGACGCTGGAGCGTGTCGTTCTATCCCCCTAAAGGCCACGATATCCATATCTTCCGTCGCCGCTGGCACGGTATTCTCACTTCAAGGGTCAAGCGCGAAAACGTTGCGGCCTAACACTGCCATTCTGGCGGTTCTTTTTTTGCGCGATCCATGATTTGCATGGCAAATCCGGTTCTGTCATCCTCCCTTTATAAACGTTACAGACTTTACGACCTTTGACTATCTCTATGCCTATCCTCCCTCCTGCACACGCTGACCGTGTCTACGCAAGTCACAACCTCAACGTCTATGAATGGCCACAAACGCTCTACGACGGTACAACCACGACATTTGACTGCGTCACACGCCCTGATTTTGTTGGCGTGATTGCGTTTCTTGATGCAAAAACCATCCTCCTCACAAAACAAGAACAACCCAGCAGACCAGCCGCGTTTTTTGATATTCCAGGCGGGCAAGTCGATAAAGACGAGACGCCAGAACAAGCCGCCTTACGCGAATTGCAGGAAGAGACAGGCTACCGCGCAGGACAGATTTCCCTCTGGAAAACATCCCCCTATTACGGGCTCGTGCGCTTTGAACAATTTTTGTATATTGCCACAGATTTAACGCTTGACCCCACGGGCAATCACGAAGACGCCGGCGAAAAAATCCAAGTACTCAAAACCCCCTGGCCAGAAGCTGTGCACCTTGCGCTCACCGGGCAAATCAGAGTCTGCGAGGCAGGACTCGCGATCGCGGCAATGGAATACGAGGAGGGAGCCAAGAAGCGTGTGAGAGAATTTCTCAAATAAAATACCACGACAGATGCCGTGGGTTGTTAGCGCGGGTCTCCGAAGGCGCGGGTGCGTAGCTCACGCATCTTGTCCTCGAACTCGTTGTTGCGTAATCGTGCCGCTTCCTCAAAAGCCAGGTGTTTGCGGTACTGCTCGAATACACCAAAGATACATAGACGACATGCCTCGATCTCCTCCTGTAACACGGCCTTGCGGGCCAGGAGAGAATCCTCCGGATGCTCGCGACATGCTTCTTGTACTTTCAGAAGTCCGCACTCGCCTCTCACGCCTATGCCGATCTCCAGCTGATTCAACTCGTGCATGAGATGCTCGAAGCAGGCATTGACCCCCTCCTCCATCGCCGCCTGGAGCGGGTGCTCTCGGACGAACGCGAGACGCCTTTCCTTCTCGGCTTTGTGGGGACAAGGAACAGTGGCCTCTTCCATGAGATCAAGCAACATCCCAGTGAGAAACCCTATCAAGCATAACGCAGAAATCACCCAGGCCCCATTAGCGGACAGGGCAAGCGCGATCGTTAGAGCAAACGTACCCAGTGCGCACAACCCCGTGAAACCCGCACTGCCATGCTTCCTGCACCAGCAGTGCTTGTCGCGAATCATCCTCACGAGGTTGAGCGGATTCGGGCGGGTGTAGCGCTTTTCGAGGCGTAGAGCTTTACCGAGCAGGTCTTTCAGCTCTTTGTCTTCGCAGTGCTTGTGCAGTTGCTTGAGGTCACTGGCCATGGGACGACCTTTCTTTCGAGGAACTGGGAGGATTGGAACACGGAAAGGCAAGGGCGTCAATGAGGACCATGCCCCCGAACCACCTCAGGATGACGAACAGATGTACGAACAAAAAAAATACCACGACAGTTGCCGTGGGTTATCGCTTGCCCTCCTCTTTGGCCAGGCGATTGTTCAGCGCGAGAGACGCGCGTAGATCCTCACCGAACCGCTCCGCAGAAAGCGCGTCCGCCGCAGTAACAGCAGGCGCCGTCAGCTCTGCCGGCTGTCTCACCTCCTCCTTGAGCGCTTCCTGCACCACATCCGAGGAAACGCGCGGACGAACATCGCTCCACTTCTCGTTCAAACCTGTGAGTAGTGCGTGCATACGGGATAAGTACTTCTCCCGCGTCTCTTCAGGCAAACGGTTCGCCGCCTGCTCTGCGGACGTGATGTCTGCAAGAAAGTCGCGCACACGATCTGCTAAGAGATGCGGACTCCGTCTGGACAGATCGACCAGAACCCAAGCCTGTCCCTGCTCACGAGCGGCCAGTAACAGATCCATCTGCTCGACCGTTTCGGTGTACTTTGCAAGAAGGGCATTCCCCTTCTCCTGCAAAGCACACGCCACCGAGGAAATCTCATTAGTCAGTTCCGCGGACGCTTGATTCGAGGCGTTCATACGATACCCGGTTTGAGCGGGCTGGGCGCGACCGTCCAAATGTTCGATGTAGACATTGCCAAGCCGTCCAATCAAGCAGTTCGTCCTCAGGCACAGCCGACCGCGGAGATCCACCATCTCCTCCTCCATCGCCGCCTGGAGCGGATGCTCTCGGACGAACGCGAGACGCTTTTCCTTCTCAGTTTTGTGAGAACAGGACCTTCGATTCCGCCCCACCGAGATCAGGAACAACGCCATGAACAGGAAAATCCCGAGGACGAACCACCAGTTCCTGGTGTTTTGAAGCATCGCAATCCAAAACGGGAGCAAAACAATAAATATGATGCCGATCATCTGACTTCCATCATCAAGACACCAGCAATGTCCATCGCGAATCATGCGCACGAGGTTGAGCGGATTCGGGCGGGTGTAGCGCTTTTCGAGGCGTAGAGCTTTACCGAGCAGGTCTTTCAGCTCTTTGTGTTCGCAGGACTTGTGCAGTTGCTTGAGGTCACTGGCCATGGGACGACCTTTCTTTCGAGGAACCACGAGGATTGGAACACGGAAAGGCAAAGGTGTCAATGAGGACCGCACCCACGAACCACCTCACCCCCAACCCCTCTCCTTCGTAAGGAGAGGGGCTTTCGGATCTCCATATTCTGTTCAGAACCCCTCCGACGTACGTCGGAGGGGCAGGGTGAGGTGGAGCCCTGTTCAGGATGACAATAGCGTTCTCTACACGACCGTGTCTTTTTGCGCTATCATGTCCACGTGTTATGCGCACCGTCACTATTGCAGGTTGGATACTTCTTGGCGCCATTGCGTCGGGTGTGAGCTTTGGCTATTACCTTCGCGTGGCAAACGCGGATCGTGAAGCGCTTCAACTGCGCGTCCAAACACTGGAGCTCCAGATGCAACAAGCGAAGGTCGATGGTGAACGCGTGGCAGATGAGGCAAATCGTAAAGTGGATGATGCGGTCAAAGAAGTCACCAAGGCGCAAGCGCTTGTGACATCCTGCGAAGAACAACGGGCGCAAATCGTCAGCGCGCTCCCCCTCGCAAAACCAGACGGCCGTACGCTCAAAACCTGGAAAGAAACGATCTCCATGGCTCTTGGCGTGTCCCTTCATGTGCCACCAGGGACAACCGTGACGCATGACGCCACGCAAATCAACGCTTCTACGCCTGCACGAGGACAAAAAAGCTCGCCAAACTGGCTCACGATCACTGCGTTCAATCCAAGTCGCGAGGCAGAGCTGACACAGGCCCTAGAAAATAAAGCGGCGGTCACCTACTCGATCAATGGCGTGCTCGCGGTGGGCGTTAAAGGGCGCGTACCAGGTACCAATATCACGACCATCGTGCTCCACGCAGGCGTGGGTCAGCTTCCTTCGCATCTCGTGTGGGCGCAAACCACAGACACCATGACAGAAAGCCGCATTTTAGAGGCGCTCGCGACTGTTGGTATTCGTTCTTGAACATCATGCACATCCCTCTGCTCCGCTGGTACGACCGCCATGGTCGCGACCTTCCTTGGCGTCACACGCGCGATCCATACCGCATTCTCGTGAGCGAAATCATGCTCCAACAAACGCAGGTTTCCCGCGTTCTTTTATATTACAAGACCTGGCTCAAGCAATTTCCAACGTTTGCAATACTCGCCAAGGCCTCGAATGCAGACGTGATCCATGCCTGGGCAGGATTGGGCTACAACCGAAGAGCACTCATGCTACGAGATGTGGCGCGCTCCGTCCTCCGACCTCCTGACGGCACGGAAAAGTTCTGGCTCTCGCTCAAAGGCATTGGCCCCTACACCGCCGCGGCGATCGCATGCTTTGCGTACCATGAACGCACACTCCCCATCGACACAAACATCCGCCGCGTGCTCGCACGTTTTCTCTTTGCTATCCCCTTTCCAACACTTGCCATCGACGATCGCATTCGCAAACGTATAGATGACATTCTTCCCAAGCGTGGACGTTTTTTTGACGTGCCACAGGCGCTATTCGATCTCGCGACCCTTGTCTGCACCAAAACACCGGCGTGCGCAAGCTGTCCTTTGCGCAAAACCTGCAAAGCCGCGCCACGTTTTCTCGACGGTCGCGTGCGTACACCAAAAGCCATGATCAAAAAAGCGAATGAGACGATCCAACCGGGAAAAAAGTATCCGGATCGCATCTACCGCGGACGTATACTTGCTGTGATTCGCAAACAAGGACAGACGGACGTCGCAAAGATCGGCGCTCTCATTGATCCGACTTTTATCCAAGAGGATCAGCCGTGGATCGAGCGCATGACCGACCGCATGCAAAAAGACCGCCTCGTGAAGCGCATCGGCGATCTCCTTGAGCTCGCATAAACCTATACACCAAATAATTTCCGAGCATTTTCCGTGGAAATACGCGTGACTTCTTCAAGGGATATTCCGCGAATCTCTGCAATCTTCTTCGCGACTTCTTCGACGTATACCGGCTCATTTCGCTTGCCGCGATGGGGCGTTGGCGCAAGGTAGGGCGCATCTGTTTCGATCAATAGACGATCAAGTGGCATCTGCTCAACCGTACGTGACAACCAGCGCTCAGGTGGGTCTATTTTACGTGGCTTAAACGTCACAACGCCGTTCACACCAAGAGAAAAACCTAAACCAAGGAGCACTTGCGCCTCTTCCCATGATCCGGAAAAGGAGTGCATCACACCACGCACATGCATCCCCTGCTCCGAGGCCTGCTTCAAGACCGCGACCGTGCGCTCGAACGCATCTCTGCTATGGATGATGAGCGGCAAACCGAGCTTGCTAGCCACGCGAATATGCGCAAGAAACCCTTGCTCCTGTTTTTCCATAGCCTCATCGCGATCAAGCCCCTCATCAATCCAATGAAAATCCAGCCCTGTTTCGCCAATGGCAACGACTTTCTTAGAAGAAGAAGCAACCTGCTCAAGCCTCGCCTCGTCTACTTCACGCTCCGGTGCCTCGCCCTCGTCCTTATCATGAAAGTCTGAGGTCAGATGCTCTGGATGAAGCGCAACGCTCGCCCAAATTTGCTCATGCGCTTCTGCAAAAGCAATGGCTTTCTCACTATTTGCCATGGTCGTCCCGACTGTGATCGCGCCCATATCCTTGTCCTGCATGCGCCCTAAAACCGCGTCCACATCGTCGGCATACGCGGGGAAATGGAGATGCGCGTGAGAATCAAAGAGAAGCATAGTGCGGACAGTGTAGCGCGTTCGCAGAAAAATAAAACACCGGCTCAGGATCAGTCCTGAACCGGCTAGTGCCTTAGACGCCGACGAAGCTCCTTCAGACGCCTCTGCGCTTCGTAGATGAGCTCGACGAGCATTTTACTGCTCGCAGTCTTCGGCGGCTTGGGCATGCCGCTCCGCGCACAGCTTTCGGCCGCCACTCGGTAGGTGACCTCGTGCCCCTCAGGAGTTCCTCGAAGCGAATCTGCCCACTTGGCCAGCTTGGCCTGCCGGACCTTCTGTTTCTCTCCACACGTGGCGCATGCCTGCTCGTGCGCCAGGATCTGGCCCGCCTCCTCGTCGGTCAATTGGCGGTCATCCGTGACCAAGAGCTTGGCGTACTCTTCACACGAAAGAGTCTGATCCTGTGCCATCTCTCCTCCTGCGCTTCTCTTAGCACACATCAAAAAAAGAATCAAGGGTATGGCAATCCCTACAACAAAAATCCCAAAAGCGACCTAAATGCCATTTCTGTATATCCAGCGATCGTTGAACTCGACACCCAGGCGACGAGCGTCGCATCTAAATTAAAACGAATAATGGCGTAAACACAGGAGCCCACGAGTGTCACGCCAACAAATGCACCGATGACCGCACCGAGTATGCGTCCAATAGTTTTCGTAAATGGAATAATGGTGGCAATGCTAAAAATCGCAGATACAATACGAAAGATAAGACCCACGAGCTGGTCTACGAGAACATAAATCGCAAGAAACGCAATAAACCGCGCAATACCTGGGCGACTAGGCAGGAGTAAAACAAAGAGGCTACCGACCCAGGAATACATGGACCGCGCAACCACAAAGCCAAGGACCGCGCCGATCAGTTTTCCGAGCGTGAGAAAAAGTCCGTCTTTCCAACCAGCCGCAACAAAACCAAAAAGAACAAGCGCCAAAATGATTTCCACAAGAAGCATACATCCCTAGGATACCGCGTCTGTGTTTTGGACGCTACCTTTCTTGATTATCCTTTTCTCGGGAAAAGAACTTTTGGCTCTGGTAAAAGACTTCCCGGAACAAGTCCGCCCCAGGTGAGTGCCTCATTCCATGTTTTTGTACGTTCTTCTATGACGTTCAGTCCAAGTTGCGCGAGGATTTCATCCGCGACCTGCGGCATGGCTGGCGTGAGAAGCCATGCATACCAGCGACACGCTTCGAGCATGCTGTAGAGAATGCGACTGACAGCTTCTGGATCTGTTTTTACGAGTTTGAATGGCTCGGTCTCTTGGATGTATTGATTTGCTTGAGCGATGCTGGATTTTGCGCCGTCCCGTCCCAGCCACAGCGCATCAAGCGCCGCATCACACTGCACTTCTGCATACGAGGCACCAACGAGTTCCGCGAGCTTTTGCAAACCACCTTCCCCTTCCCATGTTGTCCCAGCGACAGCAATCTTGCACGCCGCAGGATCCACGGTCGGAACTTTGCCGTCGCAATATTTGCGGCTCATGGCAATCACACGATTCAATAAGTTGCCTAAACCGTTGCCAAGATCGCTTGTGTATCGGCCGAGAAGACGTTCATACGAAAAGTCGCCGTCATCGCCAAAAGGGATTTCGCGCAAGAGAAAATAGCGTACAGGATCTGTTTGGTATTCATTGCACAGCGCGATTGGATCAATGACGTTTCCAAGAGATTTGCTGATCTTTTGTCCGTTGACCGTCAAAAAACCACCAACATAGACACGCGCAGAATTCGGCAATCCTGCGGAACAAAGCATGGCCTGCCACATGGCGGTCTGCGGACGCAGATTATCTTTGCCACAAACCTGCACGCCTGGCCAAAACCTCTCGAATGTTTTTTGATCTTCCGGCCAACCAAGCACGGAAATATAGTTCACAAGCGCATCAAACCAGACATACATGACATGATCCGCATCATCTGGCACTTCCACGCCCCATGGCATCTTCGTTTTCAACCGCGACACGCTAAAATCCGTCAACCCAGCAGAAACAAAGTTGCGGATTTCCTTGAGGCGATAATCCGGTTGCACAAAATCCGGATGTGCGTCGTACAAATCCAACAAAGCCTGCTGATATTTGGAAAAACGAAAGAAATAGTTTTCCTCATCAATCAATTCCAGTGCTGTGGTCGGATGCAAAGGGCATTTTCCATCCACAAGCTCAGAATCCGTCTTTTCAAGCTCGCAACCTACGCAGTACTTCACCTGATACTGCTTTTTGTAAATATCGCCATTATCACGACATCGCTTCCAAAACTCTTGCGCGGCTTTGACGTGATGTGCGTCCGTTGTGCGTGTGAAATGCGTGTAGCTCAAATGAAGCGCATCCTTTAACCCCTGAAACTTTGCAGAATAGCCATCCACATATTCCTGTGGCTCAAGACCGTTCTCCTGCGCCTTGCGATAGATCTTCAAACCATGTTCATCTGTGCCTGTATTAAAAATCACCTCCTCACCCTGCAAAGCATGATAACGCGCAAGTGCATCCGCTCGAATGATTTCCATGGCAAACCCCAAATGCGGATCGGCATTGACGTACGGAAGTGTTGTAGTCACGTAAAATGTCTTTTTTTGCTTTGGCATATAGGAAAGTATTATTTGGAGGCAGGGCCCACGATCACGACGAATTCCCCTTTTGTGCTGGTAGCATGGAGCGCCTCGCGCACCTCGTCAATAGTGCCGCGATACAAGGTCTCGTGCATTTTTGTGAGCTCGCGTCCTATAAAAATGCGACGCGCTGGATCAAGATGTCCGGCAAGCTGGTCCAGCGTTTTCTCAATGCGATGCGTTGACTCGAAAAAAATTGATGCGGTCTTACGCTCCCCTATCTCACGAAACATGGTTTCGCGTCCTTTCTTGTGCGGCACAAAGCCAAGATAGGTAAACTCATCCATGGCAAAGCCACTCACAGAAATAGCCGTGGTCACGGCAGATGCGCCTGGGATTGGGACGACGGTCATTTTTCGTTCGATGACCGCTTCTACGAGCTTGCCACCCGGATCGTTTACGCCTGGCGTGCCAGCGTCTGAAACATAGGCAATGCTTTCGCCTTGTTCCATGCGTTCCACCAGTCGTTGTACCACTGCATCCGCGCTGTGCTCATGCACACTCACGAGCGGTTTTTGGATCTCAAACCGCGCGAGGAGCTTGGCGGTCACACGCGTATCCTCGCACACAATAGCAGACACCTCCTTGAGAACGCGAAGCGCACGAAGCGTGATATCTTCGAGATTTCCAATGGGTGTTGCTACAACGTAAAGAGTCCCGGACATGCGTTGTTTGTACCACGTTTTATGAAAAAGAAAAACCCGCAAGTCTTGCGGGGGGCCTTGGGCCGGAGACTGCTACGAGAGCTTCTGCCAGATGGCATAGCAGACCGCGGCTAAGAGGATCCCCAGGACGAGGATCACCAGCCACTGCGACGAGTCGCCTTTAGGCGCAGAATCTTGCTTGGACATGGAGAACCTCCGGATATTTCTTATCAAGGAAACGACTATCGGTCAAAGCCTCTCGCTCTCTTTATGCAAATCTGGCACAATGGCGTTGTATGCGTCGCTCTTCGCTGATTTTATTGACACTGCTTGTATGTGCCATTCCTTTGATGGGCTTTGGATGCAAGCAAAACACCTACAAACAGTATCAACCCGGAGACCAGCTCCCCTCCTGGCTCCAGCGTAACCTTGCCAAGCCTTCTTCAGGTGCCAAAAAAACAACCACGGACGCGAATACGTCCGGAGAATCCAGCATGGCGCGATGGAATCGCGGCATTCGCGGCTATGACAACGAAACTGTGCCTCAAAACATCCAGTATTTGCGTCAGGTCATGAAAAACTTCGCCAATGTCAACAGCTTCCGCGTCACATTCACAATCCCCGGAAAAAGCGGCCTGGTTCAAGGCACGGCAGAATTCCAACGCGATCAAGGATTACACGGAATCTTTCAGGTACCGAACGCGCAAAACACAGAAATGTACCTTGTGAAGGATCTTGTCTATGTACGCGCTGGCACATCCACGTGGCTCAATCTCACAGACTCTCCTGAAGGTCAAACAGCAAAAGAAGCCCTTGCGTCCGTTTTTAGCAGTACCAATACAGACAATCGCCTCTATATAGACAAAAAAGCCACGGTACAGACCAGCGAAGATCCACGTGGATGCAAAATGCACGCTATTACACAGCACATTTCAGGCTTAGGAAAACAGACCATCCAACTCTGCATCAAGAACGACCTTCCCATGATTATTTCCATGATATTGCCAGAAGGCCCTCTAGAAATGTCCTACACAGACTTCAACCAACGCATGGAGCTCAATCCCCCCATGTAAATCCTTTTCTGTTGTGTTTGACGTGCGTTTCATGATCCGCTACGCTGTTAGCACTGATATCTTTTGAGTGCTAATATGCGCCCACAAAACTTCACCCATAAAAGCCAAGAAGCGCTTCAGCTTGCCCAACAGTTCGCGCTTCAAAACGGCCAGCCTGCGCTTGAACCCGTGCATCTTCTCCTCGCACTTCTTGAGCAAGAGGATGGCGTTGTTCCGGTTCTCCTCAAAAAACTCGAAGCCAACATCCAAGCCCTCCGTGGCGATGCAGAACGCGCGCTTTTTCAGATGCCAAAAGCTTCCTCTACCCCGCTCGGCGGAGGATCTGCGCAGGTTTTTCTTTCTCCAGACATGGCCAAGGTTTTGCAATCCGCAGAACGTGCGGCCTCCTATTTCAAAGACGAATATATTTCAACAGAGCATCTTCTCTTGGGTTTGACCGAAGCCGCTGGCGACATGAACGCGCTTCTCGCCCACCACAAGATCACCACAGAGGATATTCTCAAGTCTCTTAAGGATGTACGCGGAAATGTGAAGGTTGACTCTCCAGAGCCAGAGGGACAGTACCAGGCACTGGAAAAATACGCGCGCAACCTCACGCAATTTGCTCGCCAAGACAAGCTTGATCCTGTGATTGGTCGCGATGATGAGATTCGTCGTGTGATGCAGATCCTGCTTCGCCGCACCAAAAACAATCCTGTGCTTATTGGTGAGGCTGGTACGGGTAAGACCGCGATCGTGGAAGGGCTTGCGCAACGCATTGTCGCAGGTGACGTCCCGGAATCTTTACGCAACAAGGAGGTTGTCGCGTTGGATATTGGCGCTCTCGTCGCAGGCACGAAGTTTCGCGGCGAATTTGAGGAGCGTTTGAAAGCCGTACTCAAAGAAACAGAGAAGTCTGCGGGGAAATACATCCTCTTTATCGACGAGCTTCATACGCTTGTCGGCGCAGGTGCATCCGGTGAAGGCGGCTCCCTCGATGCGTCCAACATGCTCAAACCAGCACTCGCTCGCGGCGAATTGCGTGCGATTGGAGCTACGACCCTCAACGAATATCAAAAATACATTGAAAAAGACGCGGCGCTTGCTCGTCGTTTTCAACCGGTCATGGTCAACGAGCCAAGCGAGGATGATGCGATTGCGATTTTGCGTGGCATCAAAGACAAATACGAACTGCACAACGGCATCCGCATCACAGACACGGCTCTTGTTGCGGCTGTGAATCTTTCTGTGCGCTATATCAGCGATCGCTTCTTGCCAGATAAGGCTGTAGACCTCGTAGATGAGGCGTCTGCGGCGTTACGCATGCAAATTGACTCCATGCCAGAAGAGCTCGATAAAATGAAACGCGAGCTCACAAAGCTAGAGATTGAAAAGCGTGCGCTTTCCAAAGAGGAGGATGCAGATGCCAAAGAGCGTCTCGCAGAGGTAGAACGTCGCATGGGAGAAGTCCGCGAAAAGGCAGACAGCCTTGAAATCACCTGGAAAGCGGAAAAAGAGCTCATTGGAAAACTCCAGGTCACGAAAAAAGAGGTGGAAAAATTCAAATCCGAAGCAGACGCGGCTGAACGACGTGGCGATTTGGATCAAGTATCGGAAATTCGCTATGGAAAGATTCCGACCTTGGAAAAAGAACGCCAGGATGCAGAAAAGAAGCTCAAGGAGTTTCAAGGCCAGCGCGGTCTTTTGAAAGATGCGGTCACAGACGAAGACATTGCGCATGTGGTGGCGCGATGGACCGGCATTCCTGTGGAACGCATGCTGGAAAACGAGTCATCCAAGCTCGCGAATCTCGAAACAGAACTCCACAAACGTGTGATCGGCCAAAATGAGGCTGTCACGGCTGTGGCAAATGCGCTTCGTCGTTCGCGTGCAGGCATTGGCGAGGAAAAGCGCCCCATTGGTTCGTTTCTCTTCCTTGGTCCGACAGGCGTTGGCAAAACCGAGCTTGCTCGCGCGCTTGCGGCTGTCATGTTCGATGATGAGGACTCGCTTGTCCGCGTGGACATGTCCGAATACATGGAAAAGCACGCCATCTCGCGCATGATCGGCTCCCCTCCTGGGTATGTTGGGTATGATGAGGGTGGCCAGCTCACAGAAAAAATCCGTCGAAAACCGTATTCCGTTGTCTTGCTCGATGAGGTGGAAAAAGCGCATCCAGATGTCTTCAACACGCTTTTACAGGTGCTTGATGATGGTCGCCTAACCGATGGTAAGGGCAGAACCGTGAACTTCAAAAACACGATCGTCATCATGACATCAAACGTGGGCTCTGATGCAATCTTGGATTGGGGTACACGCAAAGGTGCGATCGGCTTTGCGGAAGAGGAAGAGCGCGGCGAAGAGCATCGCGGCGAGCAGATCCGCGAGCGTGTCATGGGCATGCTCCGCGACCAATTTCGTCCGGAATTCTTGAACCGCGTGGATGAAATCGTGATGTTTGAAACCTTGGGTAAGGATCATCTGGCAAAAATCGTCGATCTCCAACTGAAACGCGTGGCAGAACGCTTGAAAGCAAAGAAAATCACGCTGACGTTCACGGAAAAATTGAAGATATTCATCGCAGAAAAAGGCTATGACCCGGCATTTGGCGCGCGACCGCTCAAGCGCGCGATCCAAGACCACATCTTGGATGAGCTCGCCCTCAAAATCGTGGAAAACACCATCAAAGAAGGCGACGCCGTGACCGTAGATGCGGCAAAAGACAAAGTCGTGATCAAATAAGGGAAAGATCCAAAAAAAAAGAACGGGGCAGAGATGCCTCGTTTTGGTTACCGTGTCGCAGGCGCGCGCACCGGCACGTGACCGCGCGGCTCCGTGGAACAGGACGCCAGCGCACTGAAAAATTGAAAAGCAGACCATATCGGTCTGCTTTTTTCATTCTATCCCCAACGCTGTTCTCCATGCTTCTCCCTCCCATGAAAGGATCCGCGGCCTGTCGACAATCCGGCGGTTGTAAGGGGCGTCAAACAACACATGCCGCCACACAGGCGTCATGACACCCTTAATCTCTGGCTTATCATCAACAAGAATGTCGCCACGCACCAATGTCTTGTCATCCGCGATGACCAGGTGCGTCGCTAACTCTGGGATATGTTCTTCCAGCCACTGGCGCTTCTCCATCAAAGACAGCGGGTGTCCATCCATTTGCGCGGTGCACACCCACACCTCGTGACCGCGATCCAACATCCATCGGACAGCCGTACGCACACCGTCGATTGGTGGAAGACCACGAAAAAATCCCGGCGTCTTCAGTAGATCTTTAACTTTCTCCTGCAACTCAAGCGGAAAGACCTTCGAGAATGCGTGCGTATGCCATTGCTCCCGAGGAATCTGCAGACGCTCCGGAAAACGTTCACGCCAAACACGTTCAAAATATCTCCCGGTGTCTGCCAGGGTGTCATCTTGGTCAAGTAGAATGGTCATCCCTACTCTTTCGGCAAAAACCACGCGGCATCGTACTGCACGCGGTCGTTGACGTGCTCGTATTTGTAGAGTTCGGTGTCTGTGAACCAGATAGCGATCTCATTCTTCGCTTCTGCGACAGTGCCGGACGCGTGAATGATGTTGCGGACCGGGCGTTTTTGCGAGTTGGCGAGGGCGTAGGAATCCTGCGAAAGGTCTCCTCGAATAGTGCCTGGCAAGGATGTCGCGGGCTCTGTGGCACCGACCAACTTTCGAATGAGCGCAACGGCGCCTTCTCCTTCCAAAACCATGGCAACGATCGGCGCAGAAATCAAAAACTCAACCAAGCCATTTTTTATCTCTGTTCCGTAAGCAATGTGATCAGGATAAGGAAATGCTTTTCCCTCAGCATCGAACTTTGTTTTTGCCTTGGTAAAGACGCCCATCATCCACTCTTCGGTCAAAGCGTAGTGTTTATCCACGTCTTCGCGCTTAGGATGCACCATTTTGAGAGCCGCGACCTTAAGGCCAACCCGCTCAAAACGACCGATAACCTCGCCAATGAGTCCGCGCTGTACGCCGTCCGGCTTGATGAGAACAAGAGATTGCTCCATAGAGGGTCAAAAAAGTGAACAATGACCGCAGATTATCAGCTGTTTGGCGGAAAGGCAATGCCCCTTGCGCAAAATCCTATATTTTGTTAGCATTGTGACGTTGGAAATAAGCCTTTTCTCTGATTTTTACTGACTTACTGCTATGGGTCTTCCTGGTCATCGCCGAACCTCCTCAGATAAGCGCCGTCGCGCCGCGCATTTTGCGTTGTCCCCACAGACGCTGGTTGTTGATAAGAAATCCGGTCTTACCCACCGCCAACACCGTGTTGCCCCTGGCGCCACGGAGTACAATGGGATTGCCATTCACGTCAAAGGACGGGATCGTAAGGTAAAGAAAATGCTCGCAAAAACAAAGGCAAAAGCTGAAAAACCAGCTGAAACCAAGGGCGAGTCCAAAAAAGCCTAATACCGCGGGGTTGCTCCGCGATCGCACCTTTTTATGTCCAATCGTCATTTTGCACGCGCTATTGCCTTGCAGTCCCTGTATGAATGGGACTTTTACGGTGGACAAAAGGACGCCAAAGAAATCACGGAACGCAATCTCACAGAATTCGCTCCACAACTGGACGAAAAGGAGTTTTGTCATGCTTTAGTTCAGGGCGTGCAAGAGCATCAAGAAGAAATTGATGCAAGTATAAGCAAATTTGCTCCGGATTGGCCGCTCGACAAGATCACAACCGTGGATCGCAATATCTTGCGCCTTGGCTCGTTTGAGCTCCTGTTCAACTTTGAGATTCCGAGCAAAGTCGCGATCAACGAAGCCATTGAGCTCGCCAAGACCTTTGGCGGCGAATCCAGCGGCCGTTTTGTGAATGGCGTGCTCGGTGCCGTGTTCCGAGATCAGCTCGCAAAAGGCGTGACAAAAGACTCAGATAAGCCAAAAGAACCCGCCGAAGAAACAAAATAACCTATGGAAACCCCAGACCTTCGCCCGCTGGAAGAACGCTTGGGTCACACTTTCAGTGACCAGTCGCTCCTCCTGCAGGCATTGACGCATCGGTCCTACCTGAACGAACATCCCGATTTTCCCTACCCACACAACGAACGTCTTGAGTTCCTCGGAGACGCGGTTTTGGAGTTGATCGTGACTGAGCATCTCTACAACAACTACCCTAACCCAGAAGGCGACCTCACAAACTGGCGCGCGGCGCTCGTGAACGCAAAAACCCTTGCAGGCATCTCAAAAGACCTTCAGTTTGAAGATTTTCTCATGCTCTCCAAAGGTGAAGCGCGAGACAAAGACTCCAAGGCGCGCATGTACATCATGGCCAATGCCATTGAGGCGATCATTGGCGCGATTTATCTGGATGGAAACACGCGTGCGGCCAAAGCCTTTATCAAAAAGCATATTTTGTCGCATTTGAAGAAGATTTTGGAGCTTGAGCTCTATGTAGACGCCAAAAGCAAGTTCCAAGAAACAGCCCAAGAGTTGCTCGGCATCACACCATCCTATAAAGTACTCGAGGAAAAAGGCCCAGACCATGCAAAAGAGTTCACCATCGGCATTTACCTCGACAAAGACCTCGTCGCCTTAGGCAAAGGCACTTCCAAGCAAGAAGCCCAAGTCTCCGCCGCAGAAGCCGGCCTCAAAGCCAAGGGATGGGACACGCGACCAGCCGCCGGAAAAGAACCAGCCAAAACCTAAACCAGCCGCTCCAACCGGAGCGGCATCGAGCGCCCTTAGTTTAACGGATAAAACTGCGGCCTTCGAAGCCGTTGATGGGGGTTCGATTCCCTCAGGGCGCACCACGTAAAAACGACAGCTTACCCTGTCGTTTTTTCGTGCCCCGTGGCGTAAGTGGCGGCTATGCCGAGCTTTACGGGGCTTTTCCTCATATCATCGCCGTCGTTCACGTGGCACAGCCAAAGAAAACTCCACCATCCTTCACCCTGACACACCACCAAAAGCACGACAGAAATGTCGTGTTTTTGTTTTTATGGAGCAAAGTTGGTCAGTTGACGCGGAAAAGCACATTTGTGATTTCTGAGAACCACAGAGTGCGCATCCTTGACATATGGCAAGGTAGCTTGGTATACAGCAGTCCTCACCCAGAGAGGAGGCTCGCACGTCATGGAACAGTTCGCACAAGGCATGAGGGTCCAGGTCATCCAGAGAGGAGAGGCCGTCGACGAAGCCATCATCAAGCGCGTGAGCACGGGCGGCAACCCGCCCACTCAGGAGGTTGAGATCGAGAGCCTCAACCACAGCCCGGGGAGAAGAACACAATTCGCGCTCATCGATGGGGGGTGGCGCATGCTGTTCAACGATCCCATGGCTGGCGGCCGTTGCTACAGCCAGCGTGCACCTTCCTGTTCCTTCGTGAAGATCTAGAACTCGCTCATCTTCTGCCAAGAAGCTCTGCGCGAGGCTTTTTTTTATTTCCTGACACCTGGGTCATGAGCGAAACCCTTGACAGATTGATGATTTTTTGCTAAATTATCGCGTCGCTCTGCCTTAGAGCTACCCCACCACGGGATCGTGGCGACTCGGAGGGATCATGGAAAGAAACGCGTATCGCGCCCAGCTCGCTCGGCTCCCGATCAAAAACCCGACGCCGGAGGATATGGCGGCGATGTGCCCGCACCTCACGCGCGAGGGGGCGGTGAAGGCCTTCAAGGCCGAGCACTGCGTGGCTTGCCCGCCACTGCGTATCCGCGGCGGGTTCCAGATCGTGTCCTGCTCTGAGGAGTGGGTCGAGCAGATCGTGCGGGACGGAGTCGTTACCGGCACCAAGAACCACCCCGCAACACTCGACTGGGCGTACTCGGGCAGAACGCCCGCGTCCTACGTGTACGAATGGCCGCACGGCGACGTATTCATCCCCTACGTCCACATGGACAGGGCCATGAAGTTCGCGGAGGACAACTGGGGCGAGGAGCTCATCCTGGACACCTGGGTGTCTGCAGTCGAGTGCATCATCCAGGACCCGACCGACCTGATCAACGATCAGTACCATAGGGACGATCCGCGCACCAAGGCAGTGCTCGGCATGGCGCTGAACCGTGACACGAATGCCGTGAACAGCGACCACTCCAAGCCGGAAAGCGCGCTCTATGACGAGATCATCGCGGAGATGACGCTCGACCACATGGTGTGGAGCGAGCTCAAGGGTGGACGAGGAGGAGGATCGCGGTACAACTGCGCGCACTGCGGCGCTGGCCTGGGGCTCTCCTCCTGCTCAGGATGCGGCCACTCGTTCCGGGACAACCAGCTCCGCTCCGGTTGGTCCACACCGCTCTCCAAGAAGATGGTCGCATTCCTCCGCGAGCACGGGCACGTCTTCGCGATCGACCCGGAGATCGCGTGGACCAAGGAGCAGGCTCGCTGGGAGAAGGCCGTGAAGGAATACGAGGAGCTACTGGGACAGCGGCAGGCTCCGTAGCGAAGAAGAAGTTCTCAAGCCACGCGCACGACCCAAGGGTACGGCGCTTTTATTTTTGCCAAGCCTTGTCTCTCCTGGCCCGGAGTGCTTTGATGTGCTGGTCGCATAGCCAAAAAGGGGGCGCTACCATGAAACCCGTGTTTGATCGCGCGCTCCGACCCTTGGTCGCGCGCATTCCGAGGTACATCTGTCCGAACCACCTTTCCGTGATCCGCGGGATCCTCGTACTTCCGGTCATCTACTGGATCAACGATCCGTGGGTGTCTGTTCCCCTCCTCGTCCTGTCGTCCTTTTTCGACATCCTGGACGGCGTGTACGCACGCTATCTACAAGAGATCGGCGTAAAGCTTCTCGGCTGGTTCGCGGAACTCGACGGGGCTGTGATTGACCCGGCAAACGACAAGGTGTTCGTGCTGGGCGTGCTCATCACGCTGGCCCTCAAGCACCGCGTGCCCCTGTGGCTCTGCGCGCTCCTCATCGGGCTCGAGACACTTCTCCTGCTCATCAGGCCCATCAAGAAGCACTTCCACAAGACCACGCGTTCCAACTCGTACGGCAAGATCAAAACCTGGTTCCAGAGTTTTGCGCTTGCCTTCGTGCTCACGCAGAACCTGATCCTGGTCTGGCTGTCCTGGCCCATCTACTTCGGTGGCCTCCTCCTGGCCGCGGCCTCTCTCGTGAGCCACATCCAAGACTTCTCCCACCCTCGCAACGCGCGTCCCTCCTGACGCGTTCTTTTTATATTCCGTGTTGACACAAAAGCTTATCCATGCCACATTTTGCCTGCTGAGACAGCAGAAACCGGAGAAGGTTCCGGTCACCGCGCTGTCATCGCTGGAGGAACCATGGACGCGATCTTTCCCGTTGGTCCGAACGAATACACGTTCAAAAAGGGTAAATTTCCTCCTCCCCCAAAGAAAACTGTCGACATCACTGAGCACTGCCCTGGCATGCAGGGAGGACGCCGTTGTCTCCTCGTATACTGCCAGACAGAGAACGGGCTCGTCGTCGGGATCGTGTTGCTACCGACCGGCCCGTCAACGGAAGACAATACGGGCACGTCCATCAACTTCTTGGTAGATAAGCTCGGGATGGAGGTCCCTCCCCCTCACGACACCCTCGCTCTTTGGGCGGGCTGGCTCGGGCTCGAAAAGCCGGCGCTCCGCACGCTCATCGAGACACACGCGCCGCCGGCCTGAACCACGGGAACGACTCCACGCCGTTGACACTGCTGTTGACGGTCGTTTTTTTACTCGGGCGCTCATGCTATCATATTGCGCATATGCAACTCCCAGAAGCACTCCAACACTTCCCTGAGCCGACCCTGATTGTCGTGGGCGATCATATTCATACAAAATTTTGGATCGCACGCGATACCATACTCGAAGAAGCAGACGCGTATATCCTTCCACGCGAGCATCTCTCAGATAATGAGACCTCCCATGGAAATGCGAATGTTGGCCAGCCGTATACGATCCCCGTAAAAGATGACGAGCGTTTACGTAAATACACCGAAGAAGTAGCCTCACGCATCGCTGACTTTGTCCGTGAAGGCGGCGTAACGGTCTTTCATTTTGTGATGCCAGCGGAAGTCAGTGGCGAGATCATCAAAAAACTGCCGGACGACGTGGCCAAGCATCTCAAAAAGACCATTGATGCAAATCTTGGACATGCATCTATCACAGAAGCGGTAGAACGCGTGGTAGAGGCACTGCCTTTTGCAGACTGACAAGCGTCGTCCGGATGGGCGCCACCTCACCCTCATTCCCTCTCCTTCGTAAGGAGAGGGAGGTCAGAGCGAAGTAAACAACATCTCTACTCCCAAAATCCCGTGATATAGCTCGTTGTGTACGAGGAGGATTGGCCGTATTGGGTAGAGATACCGTGGGAAAGCTCGTGCCATTGCGGGCTTTTTAGCGCGTTCTGAAGAATCCAAATCCCCTTGCCGCTGTCTGTGAAATCATCATTCGCACGCCAAAAGAATGCGCCCTGACTCTCTGCGAGCGCTTGGCGTGTGGTTTCGTCGTTCTTAAGCGCCGTAGTCTCCGTCAAATAGTGCGACATATCAGAAGAGACGATCACAAAAGCACCGCGAGCCATTTCTTGCCGTAACCACGCGGCGACAGTCGTGGCTTCTTCCTCAGTAATTCTTGGCTGGATAATCAATGGCACTACACGAACGCCTTCCTCGGGAAAGAATGCAGACAAAAACGGTACAACAGCACCAATGCCGTGTTCACGGGTGAACGCTTCCCCATCCTCCTGGGCAAAAGGAAGTGCCTGGAGCAGGCGATCCACGGCCTTTTCCTCAATGAGTACCTCTTGTCCTCGCACGAGATATCCTCGCCTGCTCGTGACAACCGGGGCCACGGCTTGCTGAAAATGCTCTGGCGAAAGGATGATAAACGTTCGCGCAGATGGCTTGCATCGACGCAATTCCTGAAAAAACTCCGTCTGAAGGTCTGCGGCTAAGCCATGGTGGTTTACGATACCGGCTCGGATATTCGCGCAAGCAACGGTCCGCGGTTTTGACGTATTGCCCTTCAAAAACCCAAACGCCGACGCACTTACAAAGGCATCGGCGTTGATACTGGTTGGTGGGGTGGCAGAACGCGTGGACGTGGCTGTTACGCGGAAACCGGACGCTCCTCTGTTCGAGAGAGCCATGTCGGACGGTATTTGCGATACAACTGGACGATCTGTTTGCGTTTGGCACCCAAAACCAACGAGACAACAAGTGCAGATAACATACGTCCACTTGTAACGCATGGCTTATTTCACTATGACAACCTGATCCACACCCGTGGCCCCAATAGAGGGGAACTCCATGTGCTGGATCGAAGGCGCTTCAGCGGTATAGGTGCCGCGCGAAACTGTTCGTACGACGTAGGTGATGTCGTTTTGCTCAAACCAAGGCGATTTACAGGCCACAAACGAGACCTCCCCATCCTGCACCTGCGTTGGATAATAGGTATTTGAGGTAAAGAGGTCGCTCGTCCATTTCATGACCGGCTCCATGCCTCCAGGCACGCGGTCATGCACCACATAACACCCTTCCTGCGCTGTTTTCTTCCACGTTGGCTTGAGTGTCACGCGTACCAATTCCCCTTCCACGAGTTGATCCATGGCATGGTCTGCCTTATACGATCGCGAGATGGCAACTTCTGGAGCTGAGGCAGGCTTGCCAGGCGTCCGACGGACAAAGCTCACGGACACGCGACTCGCGACTGTTACGGCGCGGAATTGCGCGGCTTCTTCTCGCGTGAGGGTCAAAACCGTCACAGGCTGGTCTTTCAACGAAATGAAGAGCTCGTCCTTGCCATTGAGACTATACGAGAATGTCCCGTCCGCACCCAGGGTTGGCACCATGGCAGACAAAAATCGTGCGCGCGCCAAGACCGGAAACGCGTCTGCATTCCAGTTGCGTTCCACGAATAAGCGCATGCCGTCTGCGCGTGCGTCGCCAAGGCGCACAGCAATAGACGCGGCTTCGGCTGTTGCTTCGTAGACATCCGCCTCTTTTGAAGAGACGACAATACGGACGAGCTGATCGCGGACTTCTGCCTTTTGCATGAGCGTATCCAAGAGCTTCCGTGCGGCCTCCAAATCCCCTACAGCCACCATGCCGCGCGCCAAGAGCAACTGCTCGCGCCAGGTGAGATCCGTTTGCTCTGCCGCGGTTTTAAGCATGGGCAGGACCGGCTCGGAAAGGGATGCGAGACCAGACAGCGCAGACACGCGCATCTCTCGCGTGGCATCGCGGCGATCCAATTCATACCAGAAATACTGCGCCAAGGTCTTGCGATCAAACCCCTCAAGCGATGTCGCCGCAATATCTGCAGATAACCCAACCTCAAGGCCGCCATACGGCAAGAGCTTGATTCCGCCAGAACCATCCTGATAATCCGCCACAGATACTTCTGGCAGTTCCTCCTCTGAACGATACACATCTTTCATGAGCTTTTGCATGAGTCGTGCGGCCACGCGCGCATCTACACGCGCAGAATCACCATAGGCCAATGACTGCACACTCGACAGATATTGTCCGCGCTCTTTGCTTGTGATGTAGACATCTGCCTCTGCCATGCCAAGATCCGGCAACGTGGAGCCTGGAGCTGGATCAATAGTCACGAGCTCATCCTTCATAAAGCGCGACCCTGCCACCACAACCTCACGTTCAAACGCATCGTTACCGGCAGATGTTTGCACACCAATTTTCACAGTATGGCGACCAGGGGCAAGCTGACCAAGTGCAAGATACACAGGTGCTTCAGCCTTGCCATCCACGAGTTGATTGTTCACGCCCAATGTAGGCGCGTCTACTTTGAACGAGACGGCCGTGTCCGCTTTTACGGAAACGCCAAAGGCGCGCAATTTGAGAATAGGCTTATCTGTCACAAGCAAACGCGCTGGGACAACCGCCTCCACAAAGACTTGTTTGGTCACAGGAATGTCGATATTCACAGCTCCGGCATAAAGGTCCGGCGTAATAGCCACAACCTCAGTACGCCAAGATGTGAGATTATCCGGTGCTTTGAAAAGCATGTTTCCTTCACCGTTCTGATCCAAATCAATCACCTGAAACGCGGCCGTGTCTTTGAAGATTTTACGCATGGAGGAATAACCATAGTCTCCACCTCCCCCGCCTTTTTCCGCACCACCCATCATGCGCTCCAGGCCAAAATCCGCGGCATATTCTGCGTGAGACATGCGTTCATAAAGCAAGCCATCTGGCACATAGCCGTAGAGTGAGGATAAAGGATTCTCATCCGTGAACTTCACCACGCCATCAATGGCCTTATCCACGCTCGCAATGGCGACTTTTGCATTCCGCACACCTTCGTCTGTGCCACGTCTCGTGACTTTGACATGCACACGCACGTCCGCACCCGGCGCATAGGTCGCCTGATCTGTTGTAGCAACCACATCTAAGGCTCGCGTGTCTTTTTTCAAAGAGACTGTTTGTGTCACCACCTCAAACTTGCCGTGCCAATATGTCACAGCATAAATCTGCGCATTTGGTACAAGCTCATTTGTCAGCGCAAAGCTATAATCTGGCCGCTTGATCGCTTCTGCGGATTTAATACCGCGACTCGCCACATAAAAGAGGACGCCTGGCGTTTTTTCGACATTCAACGGATCAACGCCATGCTGATATTGCACAGAAACGCGTTCATCCAAGGCAAACTCTCCAAACTCATTCTTGGGAATCAGTGCCAAACGAGGCTCTTCTGCAGACATACCCTCGTACAATCCACGTCCATACCAGCTACCAACATACGCGGTCGCGACCGCCATGCGTTGTGTGTCATCCGCAGACCACACGGTCACGCGATATTCGCGATTCGAAGTTATGGGAAACGGATAGACAGCGCCTCCATTTGCATCTGTCATGAGAGAGAACAGGACAGGCGCATCCTGGCGCTTTACGTATTGGTAGGTTGGATACGAACGCTTTTCGATAAAATCGTATGCTGTGCCTTTTTCGATCTTCTCCCAATACTCACCCACAATCTCGCCACGAACCGCACGGCCACCATACCCATTCCCAAGGCCGCTCTCTTTGGAGAAATCGCGATGACGTCCCAAAATCGTAAGATACGCCGTGTTGTTATCCACGCGCGTGGTTGTTTCCAATGACAATTCTGATGTATACACCGTCACTTCCGCAGTTCCCGTGATCTCCCCTTCTTCTCCGAGAGAAGGGCGCACGATAATACTTGCATAATCCTGCTGAAAACAAGAGGACAGTTGTGGCCGTTCTCCTTCACAAGACATCGGAACCGTATCGAGCGTAAAACGAGCGACGCCAAGTTGGTCCGTCACCACTTCCACGGTCTTATTCTGACCGGAAAAACCTCTTTGCACGGCGACAGACAATGCCGTCTTCGGCACAGCGGTCCCATCATAGAAGGACGCGCGTACTGTTCCCGTGATTTTGTTTCCTGCGTAAACACGATCATTGTCGACCTTCACATCCAAAAAGTAGGAAGGCTTAGCAAAGGCGCGCACCTCAAAGGAACGTGAAGCCAATGTCTTTCCCTCACGCAACACGGTCACTTGATAATAGCCCGGCGACAGATCTGTCCAGGAAAGCTCCCCAGAAAAGCGCCCTGCCGCGTCTGTCGTGAGGTCTGCGGTCTTATAGGCTTTTGAGGTGCCTGTGCCCATATCAAGCCACATGGTCGTCTTGTTCAAGCGCACCTGTACTGTGCCAACGCCCTGTCTGGAGGCACGATCTTGTGCTACGCCAAAGATATGCACGGTATCTGCATTGCGATACAAGGGACGATCTGTGTACACATAGCCCCATGTGGTGGCAAACGCTTCATTGGACTCCCAAAAATACGGACGCCATCTATAGGCGCTATGCTGGACCACCTCAAGAGCCGTGTCCTTGCCATCCGTAAGCTCCACGATGGAAAACGGACGATCTTCTCCTGGCTCCTTGTCCTTATCCGCGAGAAAAGCTGGTGCTGACACGCGCGCCAACCCCTGAGCATCCGTGACCGTGCGCGTACCATCCATGGTGACGGACAGGCTTGGACGGGATTCTGCTAACGCCGCATTCACTGCCCAGACAAGCATTGTGTCTTTATCCGCTGTCATGTACGCCGCGATATTTGTGACCTGTACCATGAGCCATGCCTCATTCCCCACGGACGGAGATGTGAGATGCACGGCATACCACCCAGGTGCATCCATGGCAGGCAATGAGACCTTCAAAGGACTGTAGCTATCCGAGCGTTGGATCGTGGTTTTCAAACGGAATGCCTCTGTTTTTGCGTAATTTTTATATTCAGCAAATTTCTCGCGTTGCACCGGTGCCCATGCCGGAATCTTGGCGCGACTTGCCATGAGCCCACGCGCATCGTCTTTCGACAAGCGGTAACCAACCACATCCAAATCCACAGGACCGACGGGCTGGTCATACGCACGATACATCTGCACATCAAACTCAATCGGCACACCTGGCATGCGCTCCACAAACTCTCCGACGGACAGCGTAGGCTTATTCCCATACACAGATTCGTCCACAGCCGTTTCAAAACGCACCTTCACATCCTTTGGCAATGTTTGGTCGCTATTTTTTATGCCAAACGCCTTTTTCAAGGTCACTTCATATCGCACACCCTTGCTCAATGGTTTTGCCGGTACAAACACAAGCGTGCGGCCATGCGTTTCAAATTTGCCCTTTACCGCAGGCACGATCGAGAAAAACGCGGCTGGCTCATCCCAACCGTCTTGCGTGAGCTTGAATTCAATACCTGTGTTCACTGGCACATTCGTTCCTCCATCACCTGGGATGGAAGAGAGCACGCGAAAGTCGTTCTTTGTTTGAAGTGCCCAGGAAAAGTCACGCTGAAGCAATGAGCCGTCGGTTTTGCTCACGTCTGTTGCAAGCACAACCTTGTACACGGTTCCTGGATCTAACGCTTGTTTTGGAACAATCTTGGACTCTGTGTCACTCACCTTCTCCACATCAAAATCAATGGCTGGCACAACACGGAGAGACTGCTTGATTTCTTCGGTGGTCACCGCGACCGTTGCCTTCATGACAAATCCCGTATCCACCGCAATACCTGCGGCATCCTGCTTTTCTGCTGACAAGGAAAATGCATCTCCTGCATGTGCCTCTGGAATGCGAAGACGCGGCACAGCAAACGGCACAGAAGATCCAGATTGGGGCGTGATACCTGGGAATTGGATCATCATGACAAACACGGCCACCACAGCAACTGCCGCAACAGGGCCGCTCAACCAGAGCCAGCGCCAACGACTCGACGCCTCAGGCGTTCCTACCCCCTCTGATCGATATCGCGAGGCTGGTTGCACGCTATGAGCCTTCCCTTGTTCTGGTGACATATGTTCGGCGTATGTCAAAATCGCGGCGCGTTGACGTGCCTTGACCGCCTTATCCATGGCGGGTGCTGATTCGTGAGCCCAGCGCGAGATCATACTATCCGTTCCTCCCAACGATCCGGGGTCGATCCCATGACGTTCTGGCGAGGAGGAGTTTTGAGATTTTTGTGTAAAGTTAGCCATACAATGCTTGGTATTTTTCACGAAGTCGTCCTACAGCACGATAAGCCAGCACTGCCGCGTGGTTAGGCGAAATGTCGAGCGCCGCGGCAATCTCCTGCGGCTCCAGGCCACCAAAAAACCGCAAATCCAGGATTTGCTGGTCTCGTGGAGACATATGCTTCATGGCCTCGGCGAGCTTGTCCCGCTCAAAGGAGATATCCACCTCTTCCGCAGGATGCGGCAAGTTGGAAGGCGGATCCCATGTTTCAGGGTCTACATCTGTGTCCATGCGCACTGCGGCACTTCGCCAGTGGTCGATCAGGGCGTTGGAAGCGGCGCGAAAAAGCCAAGCGCCCAAAGACACCCCGCGCCATTCAAAGCGAGGAAGCGCCTCGATAAACTTCATGAAAACGCGCTGAACAAGATCTTCCGCAGTTTCCTTGTGCCCACACCGCTTCAATAAAAAGCCGTAGAGCTTGTCTGCATAGGCATCATAGACCTCTGCAATACCAGGCCCGCCCTTTTTCGCACGCTCAAGCAGTTTCTCATCTGCGTGAGGCAAGGGTGGACCGTTGCTAAATGATTCGGGTGACTCCATATAAATGGCTATGTTTTGATGTCTGTAGCCTCCACGGTAATTGGTTGTGCGCCAACCATAGGCGTCACGGACTTTACCAACCCCTTTCCTTTCACCCACCATTCTGTTGCGGTAACCATGGGCGTGTCATCCCCTCCACCAGACAAAGCTGGCTGGCCAGGAATTGAGGTTTTCACAAACGTCTCAGAGGAGACTTTCAAGGCGGTAAACGTGCCTGCAGGAACGGTCACACGCTCTTCACCTATCACGCTTTGCCGAATGGTAATCTCTGCGTCGACCTTCATAGGTTCGCTGTCTGCTGTTTGCACCGGAATGCTCATGCTCACGGCGAATTTCGTAGTCCAATTTGAGCCAACGCGAATGTCTCGTGGCAATACATATCCATCCACACTCTTTGTCTCCACGGTTGCACGACCGTTTTGCGCTAACGAAGCAAGATCCACAAAACCCAGGGATTTCAAATTGCCGTTTTCACAACGATACTGCTGTTCAGAATGCGTTCCTCCGGCAAAATCCAGATTCAATTTCACGGAATCGCCAGCTCCATCCGTCACTTTCAATGTATAAGCACCTGTTGGCCCAAACGAAGATTGATAGGCCACCTCATACCCTGGATGCAACGGATAATACTCGTGATCGCACGCTGTTTGTCCTCGTGATGGATTTGCCGGTTCTGTCTGCGTATTTGTTCCAACGATCCCAGAACCATTCGGCTGTGCAGGAGGCGTATTGCCGCAACCAGCACCCAATAATACAAGCAGTCCAACAAGAGAAGCGTGGCGAATACAAGAATGATCCATAAAAAAATTGCGTGAGATAAAACCAACTGCAGTATAACGCGCGACAGACAGAACGCGCAAATAAAATGCAAAACTATCCATCGAGTAAAAAAAGAGCGCATCCGACAACGGCGAGAGCACGGATACCGTCAGGTTGACGGGTGGCTCTTTGCCGCGTATCGAATGCGCGAAGCTGGACGCTAGCCCTCAATCCAGTCCGAAGGCAAGGCGACGCCGATGACGATGTAGGGCCAGCGGCAGACGGGCCGTCGGTCAGGGTTGGCGGCCGCCATCTCATCCTCAATACAGTAGAGGCGATGTAGCACAATTCGACGGAGAAGATTATCCATCTTGGTACGCTGGACGATTTGTCTCAGCTTCTCCTCCGAGGGAGCAAACATCACCTCCTCGACAACACGCTCGCGCTTATACGCCCTATGGAGCGCCTGCGTCGCCAGGAGCAGGACAAACATCACGAGGAGGATGATAATGCTGAACACGATGCCGCCGGTGTCTCCGAAGACGTTCCAGAGGTTGAGAACCACGCTACTGAAGGCGAGCATCAAGCTGAAGCACTGGCAGAAGAGGGCGGTGATGCTATAACTTTTCATCGTCGTTTCCTTTCCTTTCAAGTCTATTATGCTTACAGGCGTAGCGTCAGCCTCTTGTCCTACAGACAATCAAAAAAAGCCGCTCCTGTCAAGCAGGGCGGCGGAGACGGTATGCGGCTATGGACGTAGAGCGTACGTCGGTGCTAGCCAAAGGTCTGGGTGAAGGACTGTGCGAACGCAACGATTTCGTCGCGCTTCGGATGAGCGCTGAGCCACGCGGACGGGATTTGCTCCACACCGACAGATGCGCCGATCAGGCACCCCGTAAAGAACGCGAATGGCCCAGGCGTAGGGAAGATCTGCGTCTCCTGCACTCCAGCCTCAAAGCGCAGAGGATGGCGCAGGAACACCGCAATCGCAAGCGGGATCAGAGCCCAAGGCGTTGCCCACGCAGAAAGACGGTCGCCCAGCTCTTGTTCCCAGCCCTGATCCAGGAGGGAGTACGCATGAATCTTGGTGAACCACGAGGAGATCGAGGGCGTGCGCATGTGCGGGAATCGGTCCTCCACTTCACGCACCATGTTCGAGATGTCACGCAGAACCACGTAGGCACGACGGCTGTCGTGTTCTTCCGTGTCCGTCTGCGCGAACGCCGCCTGCACAGCAAGCGCCATGGCATAGGCCGCAACCCGCACACGCGGATCCTGCCCACCTTGCGTAGCCATGAGTACGCGCTCCTCGAGCGGCAACACGTCGCGTCGGCCACGAAGTGCCTCGGCGATGGCGAGCGGAATCACACGCGCGGACATGAGCAAAGGACTGTTCAACACGACCTCTTCATCATCTGGCAGGGTCTCGGCCCCATCCACAGTCTTCCCGCGTGCCATGACGAGACGCGTGGCGCTACGCACCATCTCGTCCGTGAGCGGACCCTGTGCAGGCGAGAACGGAGTCGAGGCTCTCCGCAACCCCGGCATGCCGCTCTCGGCGAGCTGAGCTCCCAAGAACGCACCCACGGCACGACTCACGAAGGTCTTTCCCATGGCTCTCCATCCCCTTTTTCTCTCAAAGGCGAGAGGTTGTCATCATGGCCAGGAACAAGAAGCGTGTCAAGAACAAAAAACCACCCTCAAACAGTTTCGAGGATGGCTAATCGATGCGTTATTTTACGAGAGGCGTTGGCATGATTTGCACAGGCCCATCCTCATACGGCAAAGGCTCTGGCGTTTTCAGGGGTGGATAAGCCACAGCCCCGGTCTTTTCCAGACTCGGCCATGCATGGAGCTCAACCGAGCCTGGCGAAAATGTCACGAGCGTGTCACCGATATACTGCACACGCTCAATGTCTGCGTCTGTATTGCCATAATACCAACCAGATTTCACAAACGCGTCATTATCCTCATGGTGCGTGATGCGACCGAGAAGCTCAAACCCCTTTTCCAGCGTCAGGCGATAGACGTACGCGCCCTGAAAGGTGAAATCGCCGTAGGCGTTTCCGTCTGTATTTGCGGCTTTTTGCTCTGGCGTGAGTTCTGCGAGCGTCACAGGCAATGCGAGGAGCTGTTTCTTCGCATCATAGAGAAACGCTTTATGATTCTGAAGTGCAGGCGAATTGGTGCCGCGATCGCCAATTTCTGTTTTCCACATTTCCTTTGGAGACGTCGGGTCTGTCACATCAAAGATCGCCATCTTGATACCCTGATACCACGCAAACGACTGTTCTGGCGCATCCACGGCATTTTTTCCCACACCAATCAGATGCGTTTCATCAATCGGATGGAGATAATCGGAATATCCCGGGATCTTGAGCTTACCCAAGATGGACGGACTGTCTGGATTGGAGAGATCGAGCGCAAACAAGGGATCCACTTTCTTGAACGTGACAATATAGCCACGCTTGCCCATAAAACGCACGGAATAAATCCGCTCTCCTGGCGCAAGCCCCTCGACTTTGCCACGGAGCTTCATATCTTTGCTCAGAACGTAGAGATTATTCGTGGAAAGATTGCGCTCGTCCCAAACCTCGCCTTTTGTAGTTGCAACACGCAAATTGCCATCAAACTCATCCAGAGAAAACTGGTTCAACAACGCACCCGGGACCGTCCCCCGGCTCACGTGCGTGGCCACGCCGTTTTGCAAAGCAAACTTTTCAATGACGGTCCGCGCACCTGTATAAGTCGGATTGGCGCTGTCACGCACCGACGGAGCTGACCAATCCTGACGTGCGACGTAAAGACTCTGTTCTGAGGCATACACAGTCTGCGCAGAGCCAAGCACCACCGTGCGCTTCACTTCGGCCATGCTATTCATGGGAATGCCTGCCACAGCAATAAACGCGTTGGTTGGCTGCGGATATAGTGCAGGGACAGTCGCACACTTCGCCATAGGCTGAAACGACGTGCCTTGTCTGCTATCTTTGAACGCAGGGATCAAGTCTGCTGACCCACGCCAATAGGTCTGGCCGTCCCAGGGGGAAACGGCGTTCATCACAAGGTAGACCTGCGTTCCTATGCGACGAGACGTGGACAAAGAGCCATCAAACTCAACTGTCCGCACTTTTTTTGGATGCGCGCGGTCCTTAATATCGAACACATCGGCAACCGTCATCGTCCGGCCGTACCAAGGCATGATACGCGACGCGCGCAAAGGCATGGGGCGATACACCTGGTTTTCCCACTTGGTAGAAAGAAGGACCAACCGATCACCATCCACATAAAAATCCTGCGCTTGTATATCCAAAGGAATCTCTGTGACCGATGCAAGCCCCGCAGATGCCGCGGGATACACGCGAGCTATTGCCAGACGATTTCTCGTGAGGTGATAGGAATAGCTCCCGTCCAGTTTCACGATATCTGCCTCATCGACACCCTGTACTTGCACATTAGTCCGCGAATAATCCTGCGTTCCTTGAGAAGCATCCCCTGCACTCTCCGCGGCTCCCATCGCCGCATTTGGTGCCATCACCGCAATAGGCATGGCCTTGTCACGCAAAAGAGGTCCACCGTAGGTCCCCTGCGTTTTGGCCACGGTTCGCATACGCCCTGCAAGGGCATAGCAGGACCCAACGGGCTTGAGTAAAGCAGAGGGACGCACCACGGGCGCTGTTGCTCGTGTGGCGGCCCAGGCTTGGAATACGCTGGCAAAAAATGCCAGAGCGATCGTAGCAAAAACAAGAGAAAAAATGCGGAGGTATTTCATAGACAAAAGCGTAAACGATGAAGCTCACCATAATATGACATGCGTACATAAAACAGAAAAGCGCTGGTATAGCATTTTTTTCGCACATACGTTATAGTTTTCTCCACTATGAATGGCGCATTCCTTTGGAAACCAGAATACAGCCTTGGTATTAAGATCATCGATGAACAGCATCAACAATTCATCATAACAATCAACGACCTTTATCAAGCGATCCAGGCCAGAAAGACAACCGAGGCTCTCGCTGACATTCTGACGCGACTGATTGAGTACTCGGCTTATCATTTTGGAACCGAAGAAAAATACTTTGCAGAGTTTCATTACGCAGAAACACAGATTCACGTTGCCGCACATGATACCTTTCGCAGAAAAATGGCGGACTTGCAATCGCAAGCCTCACAAAATGAACTCGCTATCTCTTTTGAGCTCATCGACTATCTAGAGGACTGGCTCGTGGAACATCTCAGCACCATGGATAGGCGCTATGTCGAGTGCTTTCATGAGCACGGTCTCAATGGCAATACAAAAAATGAGCTCTAGGCTCATTTTTCTTTACGCGGCGATCCTTCTTCCCATTTGATATCTAATCCTTGCTGTTCAACGAGTGTGTTGTTATAGATTTCCGCGGCCTCAAGAATCGTGAAAGCGGCATCCAATTTTTTTCCAAGCTGAATCACAGAACGCACGTCTTTGGGAAAACATTTGCCGCCATAGCCACGAAAACCATTATGAAACACGTCCATGTGACTTGTTCCAACACGGGGATCACCTTTTGCACACTCTTTCACCGTATCATAATCCACGCCGATTTTCTGACAAAGATCATAGAACTGATTAGAAAACGCGACTTTCAATGCGAGAAAGGCATTGCCGTAATACTTGGCTGTTTCTGCGACACGCACAGGCAAAATCCGTTCCAATGGCGCGCGAGGCAGGAGTGACATAACCGTTTCCGCATCCACCTTCCCCTGCTCCGTGTATCCCACGATCTGTCGCGAAGGAAAACGCATATCTTGATCGACTGTGAGCTCTGCAAGAAACTCCGGGTTAAAAAGAAAGCGATGTTGCGGATATTGCTCCTGCAATCGTTCTGTTGTGCCAGGCAAGATCGTGGATTTTATGACAATGGTTTTTCCCTCCACAGGAATCGCTTTAATCGCGCTCTGCAAAAATGAATCATCAAATCCTGAACCATCCAAATAATACGGCGTTGGCACGGCGATAAAAATCACGTCCGCAGAGGCAAGCACCTGCGTGTCCACTAACCCCTTTGGGGGATCATACAGCGCAGGCTGGATATTTTGCGTCAAAAAATAGCGGTTCAGCGCACCACCCACCATCCCTGTTCCCATGATCGCAATGTTCGCCATAGGACACCATTACAAACGATGGAACAGGGATCGTCAACGTGCGGAAAAGCAAAACGCGCATAGATTGACAAAAAATCCGTTCCTTGCCACGCTTGCCCAAGCAAAGGGACGAATCATGACAGATCCAAAAGACTCTGCGACTCGCCCTGAAGGCGCAGACCGCTGGGACGATCTGTCGGACGCCCCTGCGTCCGAACAGATCGCTCCTCCACTGCCCAGCGCCAACAGAACGCAACGCATCATTGCGGAAAACGGAGGTCCAGCTCCCCTGCTTGAGCAGAATGACCCAGCTGACTCACCGCGCGACGACGAGCTCGTTGCCTACGCTCTTGCGCTCAAGACAAAGGCAGAGGAACTCCAACGTAAACGACGCAAGGCCTTCATGGGCCCTGCGTCCGCTCCAGCGCCTGCACCGGAACAGCCACCTCATCCAGACAAAACGCTCATTCCGCTCGCGCAAAGCAAGATCAAGCCAGAAAATCGCGCGCTTGGATTTGGTACAACGCTGGGCAAACCCTCTTCTCGAGTGAGTCGTACCCGCGAGTTCGGCGCCGTCACGAACGCAGACGTAGAACGAGCCGTGGCAAATAGGCAGGCACAAAAACAGACGCCCGCCGTATCTCCTCCCGCAAAGTCTGTAGAGACCCTTCGCCCCGTGCCCTCGCGGCTCAAGGTCACACGCATGCCTGAAGAGGCGCCTGTCACTGCTCCTTTGTCCGCAGAATCCACGCCTGTCAGAGTCGCGGCAGACAAACGCCAAGCCTACAAACCGCTCACGCTGGCGATCGTGGAACCCTCCTGGTTTGAGAGGCTTGCGACCTGGCTCACGCTTGCCTGGCGAAAGCTCGTCGCCCTCTTTCGTCGCTCGTAACCCGCCATACTTGGCGGATTTTTATATCCTGTTGCAAAGTCCCCTCCTCGCCTGTAAGTTGCTGGCGTAATCCATTATTTCTCTATGCGCTACACCTTTCTCGCGTTTACGGTTCTTGCTGGTTTTCTCTCGCTTGCTTCTCCTAGCCATGCCATGGAGACCTCTGCGTGCAACACAGACCCGGTCTATACACGCAACATGAACGGCCGTGCGATCAGCGCCGCCTATATCCGCACGCAACCGTGCATGACAGAGTCAGCGATCCTTGCCACATTGCCCGCAAACGCCGCTATCCAAATCATCGGAGAAACAGACGGCTGGTACAAGGTGCAATCCGGCACAACCATCGGTTGGGTGGGCGCGCGATTGATTCGTGTCGTCAACACGCCGGTCATTGTTACGCCAGTCAAACCAACAACCACGACTGCCACGACCGCTTTCAAAAAACCCATCGGCGTCTCTGAACGCGACTTTGCAAAACTTCGCGGTCGACAATGGTCGCTTGTTCAAAAACTGCGCAATAAGGTCATCATACGTCCGCAAGCCAAAGGTGAACTGTATTTTGTGAACAAATACGGCGTTCTTAAACAGTTTGCCGCTTCTCAACTTGCAACCTACCTCCAACTCTCCACAAACGGCGCTCTCACACTCAAGGCAACGACCAACGAACGGAACGTGAAGCTCGCATGGAGCACAGAGGGTCTTGAGGCGCCCAATGGCTTTAAGGTTGTCATGGCCACTCACGCCAATCCCATCTATCCAGGCGATGAGTATCATTACCTCACAGACGCAAGCGCACGCGAACATCTCTGGGAGGCACTTGAGCCGGGGCGTACGTACCACTTCCGTGTCTGTCAGTATTTGAGTGGCTCTTGCGGTGTTTACAGCAATAACATCGCTGTCCGGATCTCCTCGAAGACAGGCACACCTACCCCGATTGTCACTGCTAATAATGGCACTATCGCCCTCACGGGGTACGTAGGCACAGGAAACGTGGTATTAAACTGGAGCGTCAATAACATGATTTCAAAAGATGGCTTTAAGATCATCACGGCAACAACAGCCAATCCTGTCTATCCTGGGAACGAATATCACTACAATCCATCTGCAGATGTGCGCCAAGATATTTGGGGCGGCCTGAGCTCTGGTATCCATCACTTTCGGGTCTGTGAATACAAAAACGGACGTTGCGGGGTCTACAGCAACGATCTTGTACTCATCACACCGTAACAGCGACAAAAAAAGAACCGACTGGCGGTTCTTTTTTGTTTTGTGCTATGGCTCTTTGCGTTCCACTACAAGGGTGCAATTGGTCAGCACGCCTGCGAGCGCACCCACCGCCGCCAGAATCGGGGCCAGCATGGTACCGACAATCGCAAAGGTCAGCGGAATCTCCATGAGCGTTTTTCCCTTCTCATTTTGAATGATAATCCGGCGAATATTTCCCTCCTTTATCAACGTGCGTACTTTTTTGACGACTTCGTCTGCATTGATGCGGAAGGTATCCTGTGCAGGCTTGGTTTTTCGTGGTGTTGGCATAGTATTTCCTCTATCATACACACTTTTCAGGAAAAGAAAATGCCTGACAGATGGTCAGGACAGTGATCGCGCGGGCGATCGAGGCTAGCGCTGGCGGAAGCCGATGACCCACTTCTCGTAGAGCGTCTGTGCCCTGTGCACGAAGTACAGCCGCCTGGCGTAGGGCAAGGAGGCGTCGAACACAGGATCGCAGGGAGCGCCCGCACCGTGGGGGTCTTCCCAGATCTCCTCTCCGACCACGAGGGTGGTCAGGGTCTTGCGCTCGAACAGGTGCTCGCCCTTCTTCCACCCGATCTCGACGCTCGTCCCCAGGTAGCGCGCGAGCACAGCCTGCAAGAGGCAGACCATGCTACCCGCAAACCCCTCGGGGCTGAGGAGCTTGCTGACCTCGTCCGTGGGCACGGACCGGAGATAGCCCGCGTCCACGATGCGCAGGTCGTAGACGCCGGGCTGGATGTTGAACGCGGGGCTGTGCTTGCCTCCGAAGAGGGAGCACAGGTCGTTCGGGTACTGAGACCCAAGGCCCAGCTCCTCCTTGGCCTGCCGGACCAAGGCCTCCACGTCCAAGCCATTCGGCACGGTCACGGTCTTGAGCGGAAAGTCGCTCACCACGGACGGCCCGCGACCGAACGTGGGTCCAGGCGGAGGCAACGAAGGCACCCCCTCGACCGTGATCGAAACCTCGTCCGCCGCGTCACTGGTCTGCCCCTGATTCTGCTGTGTCATGATCGTCCCTCACCTTCCTTATGCGGGCTCTGCCTCTTTACAGAGCCCTTCGTGACGTTGTGCCCGCATCTCAACGCGTCCGACTGTTACTGTCAAGGTATTGACGACCGTGACTTTTTATGGAACGCAGTATTAGTAGAGCTTGCTCTTATACGTTACGATGACGCTTCCTATGCTCTCGTTACTTGAACAATATTTTGGCTATACTACCTTTCGCCCCTTACAACGCGAAATCATGGAACATTGTGTGGCTGGCAAAGACTGTCTTGTGCTTATGCCTACGGGAGGTGGTAAATCCTTGTGTTACCAATTACCCGCCCTGATGTTCCCAGGGATGACGATCGTTATTTCGCCGCTGATTGCGCTCATGAAAGATCAAGTGGATGCGCTCACAGCAAATGGCGTACGTGCGGCCTACATGAACAGCACGCTCAATGCCCAAGAAATCACGCGTGTCGAAGCGGACTCTATTGCCGGAAGACTTCGCCTCCTCTATCTCGCGCCAGAACGTCTCGCGATTCCCTCTGTCCTGCATTTTTTACAATCATTGAACGTAAGCCTCTTTGCGGTGGATGAGGCGCACTGCATTTCAGAATGGGGCCATGATTTTCGCCCAGACTATCGCAATCTTTACGCGCTTCGCCACCAATTTCCTGGCGTGCCCTTTATGGCGCTGACGGCCACGGCAAACGAACGCGTGCGCGATGACATTCTCACTCAACTCAAACTCACGCAAGGCCGCGTGTTTCAATCAAGTTTCAACCGCGCCAATCTCACGTATCGCGTGGAACCCAAAAAGAAAACCTTTGATAAGCTCGTGGCAGAGATTCGCCAAAGGCCACAACAGGCGATCATTATTTACTGCTTCTCTCGCAAAGAAACAGAAAAAATAGCCGCAGATCTGCGCGCAAACAAGATCGATGCCGCGGCTTATCATGCAGGCATGACGCCAAAAGAACGCACGCGGGTGCAAGACCGCTTTATCCGCGATCAGATCCCTGTGATTGTTGCGACGATTGCCTTTGGCATGGGCATTGATAAGCCTGATGTGCGGCTCGTTGTGCACATGGATCTGCCAAAATCCGTGGAAGGCTACTATCAAGAAACAGGTCGTGCCGGACGTGATGGCTTGGCAAGCGACTGCCTGCTCTACTACTCAGCGGGCGATCGCTTTAAACACGAATATTTTATTCGCGAAATTGAAGACCGCGCAGAACAAGCTCGCGTGCGTCGGCAATTGGATGAAGTCACGCGCTATTGCGAGCTCAAAACCTGTCGCCGCGCGTTTCTCCTCGCGTATTTCGGCGAGGCTTTTCCCCACACGTATTGCGATAGCTGTGACATTTGCCGCCCTACCCCGACGGTCGCGGTTCCTTCTGCTTCTCCACGGGAAGCCGCGGAAGACTATGACACGGAACTCTTTGAGCAACTCCGTGCAGAGCGTCGCACCATTGCCGAAGCGCAAGGCATCCCACCGTACATGGTATTTGGCGATAAGACATTCCATGAAATGGCCCGCCGCTTTCCACAAAGCCGCGAAAGCCTCAGCCATATCTTTGGTGTGGGCACAGAAAAACTCGCCAAGTACGGCACACGTTTTCTCCGCATCATCACAGACTATGCCCGCGCCCACGACAAAACAGAGGATACATCTGCTACGCCAACGATCGTTCGCGCAAAAAAGCCGGTTCGCGCCACTGTCTCAACATCCATCACGGAGACGGTCCAAGCGTGTAACGCAGGAAAATCTCTTGAGAGTATCGCTCTCTTGCGACGGCTGAGCATTGGCACGGTCCTCCAACACCTCGAAAAAGCCTCTTCTCAAGGCATCACCATCAAAACCGATCATTTCCCATTCCCCGCAGATCGTCTCAACCGCATTGCCGAGGCCTTCAAAAAATCAGGCAACAACTTTCTCACCCCAGCCCGCGACTCGCTCGGCGCAGATTATGGATATGATGAGTTGAGATTAGCGAGGATTATTTTGAGGAATGGCCGTGCCACGTGAACAGCATCAATAAAAAACAACACAAATCTGTGCTGTTTTTACGTGGTGCGCGCGCCTGGGCTCGAACCAGGAACCGGGTGTGTATAAGACACCTGCTCTACCA